>Ga0070712_100000071_pt1 | contig 52255 bp, 46 predicted proteins | sample LARL81metaG_FD_71396 | JGI IMG/M metagenome (GOLD analysis project Ga0070712, IMG submission 71396) | Corn, switchgrass and miscanthus rhizosphere microbial communities from Kellogg Biological Station, Michigan, USA - LAR L8-1 metaG | ecosystem: Host-associated > Plants > Roots > Rhizosphere ...
CTCGATTCCACCATGAGCTATGGCGCCTTGAACGCGGCGGCCGATCGTGTCGCGCACTGGGCGCACGGCGCCGGCGTCGGGCGCGGCGATGCGGTCGCCCTTCTGATGGATAACCGTCCGCAATTTGTCGCTGCCTGGCTCGGCGTGTTGAAAGTCGGCGCCGTGGCGGCGCTCATCAACACCAATCTGCGCGGCGCGGCGCTTGCCCATTCCATTGCCATTTCGGGCGCCCGCCACGCCATCGTCGGCGCCGAATTGGACGAGGCGTTTCTTCAGGTGGCGGCGCAAATCGCGCAGCGTCCGACCGGCTGGCGCGACGGCGGCGCAGTGGCGGGAATGGAAAACCTAGATGCAGCGCTGGCAGCCGCACCGGCAACCGCCGCCGATCCATCCTGGCGCGATGGCGTTACCTGCGCCGACAAAGCCTTCTATATCTACACCTCCGGCACCACGGGCTTGCCCAAGGCATCGAACTTTACCCATCTGCGCATGCTTTACATGATGCACGGCTTCGCCGGTGGCCTGAACGCGAAAGCATCGGACCGAATGTACAATGTCCTGCCGCTCTATCATTCGGCGGGCGGCGTCTGCGCGCTCGGTCCTGCATTGCTGACCGGCGGCTCTGTCATCCTGAAACACAAATTCTCGGTCCACGAATTCTGGGGCGATGTGCATCGCTATGAGGCGACACTGTTTCAGTATATCGGCGAGCTCTGCCGTTATCTGTTGAACGCGCCGACTTCGCGTTTCGAGCATGACCATAAGGTGCGTGCGATCACCGGCAATGGCCTGCGTCCCGAAATCTGGGCCACCTTCCAGCAGCGCTTCGCGATTCCCAAGATCATCGAATTCTACGGCGCGACCGAAGGCAATGTCTCGATGCTGAACTATGACGGCAAGGTCGGCGCGGTCGGGCGTGTTCCTAGCTATATGCGCGCGATCATGCAGACGCGCATCGTCAAGTTCGACATCGAGCGTGAGGAGCCGGTGCGCGGTTTCGACGGATGCTGCATCGAATGCCAGGTCGGCGAGGTCGGCGAAGTCATCGGCAAGATCAGCGCCCAGCCAGGTCGAAGCTTCGAGGGCTACACGCGGCAGTCAGACTCTGAAAAGAAGATCTTGCGCGACGTGTTCGCGCCCGGCGACGCCTGGTTTCGCACCGGCGATCTGATGCGGCGCGATGCGCAGGGCTATTTCTATTTCATCGATCGCATCGGCGACACGTTCCGCTGGAAGGGCGAGAACGTCGCGACCAGCGAAGTCGCCGAAGCGCTGGGCGTCGTTTCCGGCGTGCGCGAGGCCAACGTCTATGGCGTGAATGTGCCAGGTACCGACGGCCGTGCCGGCATGGCCGCACTGGTCACCATTCCGGAATTTGAAATCGCAAAATTGGCGCAGGTGCTGGCCGACCGGTTACCTAACTATGCCCGGCCGGTGTTCGTGCGTCTGCTACCCGCGATCGAGATCACCGGCACGTTCAAGCACCGCAAACTCGAATTGGTGCGCGACGGTTTCGATCCCGATCATGTTCGCGATCCGCTCTACTGGTTCGACCCCGACACAGCCCAGTACGAGTCACTTACCAGCGATGTCTACAAGGCGATCGTGGCCGGCAAGATCAAGCTCTAATCCATAGGCATTTGAGCTGTTCCTCGTACTTCGACAGGCTCAGGTTGAGGAAATCCGACACTCCTCATTCTGAGCCTGTCGAAGGATGAGGGTCCGACTAAATTTGGAACAATCTCGTTTTAAGAAAAGCTCACTTGCGCGGCGGCGACGACGTCGCCGAAATCGTGACTGATCTGGTTCTGCAAGGCGACGATGTCCTTCGCCTTGGCGACACGCGTGTCGCCTGTCGAGTGGGCATCGGAAACGAGCGTGATCTTGTAGTCGCGTTCGTAGGCGCCGCGAATCGCGGAATTGACGCAAAATTCCGATTGCATGCCGGTGATGACAAGGTGATCGATGCCACGCGCCGTGAGCTTCGCATCGAAGTCGGTGCCGTGAAAGGCGCTCGACTTGTGCTTGACCGTAACGTCGTCGCCGGGCTTGGGCGCGATGGCATCGTGGAAGGGATAGCCTGCAAGGCCCGGTTTGAAGGGATGGTTGGCCTCGGCGAGATCGTGATGCTGGACATACATGACCGGCGCGCCCGCGGCGCGCGCCTTGGCGATCAGCATGACGATGCGCTCGAGCACGCCCCTGTCGTCGTAGGGCGGATAATCCGGATTCATCCACATGCCCTTCTGCACATCGATGACGACGAGAGCCTTGCTCATTCCTGAAACTCCGCGACGGGTGTCCACCTATGCGCGCGGCGGGCGGTGCGTCCGCCAACATCCTCAGCGCCGAAATCGTTGGCGACGGCGATGATGTCATAAGCCGGAGGCGGTTTGAAGCTGTTGGCGTTGACGGTGAAATAGCTCTTGCCATCGGTTGTCATTTGGGCGCCGACAAATACGCCGCAGGCGCGGCAGATCAGAAAATCCGCCGTCTTGAGCCCGAAGCGATAGCGCTGAAGCTTTTCCTTGTCGCGAATGCTTATGCGGATCTCGCCGTTAGGATCGCTTGTCGTGCGCGCTCCATGCGCGCGGCAGAAGCTGCACTGACAAGCACGCAAGCTCAGCGCTTCGACTCTGGCGCTGGCGTCAAAGACGTAACTGATGTTGCCGCAATGGCAGCCGCCGACGATCCGGTATCTCGACATGGCTCGAGACTAGCAAAAAATGAAACAGCGAGATGTCACGAGCGCGCATGACACCTCCCCGAATTTGTACGTTCGCGAACTTACTCCGCGGCCTTGGGCGCCTTCTTGGCCTGTTCCTCATTGTGCTTGGCGATGGTCTGCATCGCAGCGTTCATCGCCGCCCCGATGAAGCGTTCCTTGTTGTCGCGGGCCCAGTCAAAGGCTGCGGCACGCGCGCTGTTGGCGTTGTTGATGACCGGCGTGACATGACGCTGCCACAGTTCATAGGATTTCTTGGTGTTCTCGAAGTTCGCCCAGTTGTGCGCGAGCTGCAGGAACACGCCGAACTCGCCCTGCTTGGCTTGCAGCCGGCGGATCTGCGCGATGGCATCGTCAGGCGTGCCGACCACGATCTGCCCACTCTTGGCGAGGTCTTCGATCGTCAAGTTTTCCATGCCCTGGCGCCCGGCCACCGCGCTGATGCCGGCGAAATAGTCCTGCCATTTGTGGATGCCGAACTCGACATTCTTGAATGCTTCGGCGCGTGTCTCGGCGATGTGCACCGGTCCGACCAGGCGAAGCTTTTCCGGATCCATCTTGCGGCCGTTTTCGGCGGCGACGTCGTTGGCGACTTTCCAGTTAATGCCGAGCGCGTCGTAGCCGCCTTCTTGCGTCGCGGCCACGCAGAGCATGCCGAAGCCGTGCTTGCCGGCGAGCTTGCCGCCGGACGGCGTGACGGACGAAGCGACCGCAATTTCGGGATGCGGCCAGGTGAATGGCTTTACCTGACAGGTTGCATCCACCAGCGTAAACCATTCGGACTTGTGCGTCACCCGTTCGCCCTTGAACAGACGAAGAATGATTTCGATGGACTCGACCATGCGGTCGCGCTGCGTCGATGGATCGATGCCCATGGCGAAGGCGTCGGACGGCAAGAGGCCCGGACCGACACCGAACATGAAGCGGCCCTTCGTCTGATGATCGAGCTGGATGACGCGGTTCGCCGCCATGAGCGGATTGTGATAGGGCAGCGAAATCACACCCGAGCCGAGCTTGATGCGCTTGGTGCGCTCGGCGGCAGCGGCGATGAAGAGTTCCGGGCTGGCGATGATCTCGAAGCCGGCGGAATGATGTTCGCCGATCCAGGCCTCGTCATAGCCGAGCCGATCCAGATGATCGATCAGTTCCAGATCGCGCTGGATGCACAAGGTCGGGTCTTCGTCGACCGGATGAAAGGGGGCAAGGAAGATGCCGTTGCGAAGCTTGATCGCCATGAAAGGCCTCCGAGTAAGATTGAATAGCGTGCGCGACTTATCGCATATCGTTTTCGCCGAGGAAAATGCGGCCCCTTAGATGCCGGGCGGCGGACGAAACCCGCCCAGACCTTCCTCTACGGCGGCCGCGAAATCGAACAGGCGGTCCTCACCGTCCCAGGGTCCGACAAGCTGCACGCCGACCGGCAGCCCTTCCGCCGTCTGACCCGCCTGCAAGGCCAAAGCGGGTGCATGCAACGAGGTGGCGAGCGCGATCCAGAACAGCATATCGAGATAGTTCATCGTCTTTCCGTCGATCGCGAGCTTGCGGGCGGCAAGCGGCAGCGAGTGATCGTGCGGAAAGGGTGGAACCGGTGAGATCGGCAACAATATCGCGTCCCAGCCTTCGGCGAAAAAAGCGTCGAGCGAATCTTTGTGGGTCTGCCGCCTGCGATGCGCGGCTGCGATCTCCGCATCGTTCGCGGTGACGCGCAGGCGATAACGCGCCTCGCCCGTGGAATCGCGTCCGGCGCGTACTGCGGCGAGATCCGCTTCACGCGACTGCGCCATGGCATCGCGCAGCGACTGCGGGAAGCTCACGGCAATCGCGTTCGTGAGAAGGTCTTGATAGGTGTTCATCATCTCGTCGATGTCGAGCCGCGGGCTGGCGCGTTCAACGGTAAAGCCAGCACTCGCGAAGGCTTCGCTGGCGGCGGCGAGTCGCGCCTTCACCGCACTTGCGAGTGGCCAACCCTTCTGCTCATCCCAAAGCGCGATTCGTCCGCGTTTTGCGGCGCGCGGATCGGACGGCGTGCGTTTCTTCAGGACATCCCAGAGAAGTTTCAGATCGCCGACATTGCGCGCCATCGGGCCGACGACGTTGAGATCGGTTTCGACCGCAACGCCCGGCGGCGGCGGCACGTGGCCGCGCTGCGGCAACGCACCCCATGTCGGTTTCAACGAAACCACGCCGCAATAGTTTGCCGGGTGGCGCAGCGAGCCGCCGATGTCGGAGCCGATTTCAAGCGGCGTCACGCCGGTAGCAAGCGCCGCGCCCGCTCCACCGGACGAGCCGCCCGGAACGCGCGTAACGTCATAGGGATTGTTCGTTGTGCCGTGAATCGGATTGAAACTCTGAAAGTCGCTGAGCATGAAGGGAACATTGGTTTTGCCCCAGATCACAGCGCCTGATTGCCGCGCGATCGCCACCAGATCTGCGTCGGCGCAGTTTTTGGGCCGATCCTTGTAGGCCGGATTGCCCGCCACAGCGGGCATGTTCTCGACATCGAAGCCGTCCTTGATCGTCATCGGCAGGCCGGCGAGTGGGCCGAGCGGCGTCCCCTTGGCGCGTGCTTCGTCGATCGCAGCCGCGTCCTTCATGGCACGCGGAATGTCGGTTTTGACGACGGCATTGATTGTCTTTGAGATCTCGTCGTTGCGCGCCACGTGCGCACCGAGCAATTCACGCGCGGAAACTTTCTTCGCCTTGAGATCGGCAAGCATTGCACGTGCCGTCGCGTAAAGGTCGGTCACCCTCGCCCCCATTTTCCTCTGGCCTCCGGATGACATAGGCTCGCGCGGGGCCTGTCCAGAAAAATCGAGGAAGCTGCCATGCGTGCCGCCGTGTTCAAGGAAATGTCCAAGCCGCTCGTGATCGAGACGGTCGGCGATCCGGTTCCCACCGCGCATGACATCATTCTGAAGGTGAAAAATTGCGGCATCTGCGGTTCCGATCTGCACATGACCGAACCGACCTCGACGATGCCGCTGACGCTTGGCTCCATCATGGGTCACGAATTTGCCGGCGAAGTGATCGAAGTCGGCAGCGCCGTGAAGCATCTGTGGAAGCCCGGCGACCGCCTCGCCGGTTTCCCCGTGATCTGCTGCGGCGATCACACGCCCTGCATCAATTTCGGCTTGCGCGGATCGTGTGCCAAGATGCTGAGCGTCGGTCTGGGCGCAGCGCCTGGCGCCTATGCCGAGTTCGTGCGCATCGGCGCCAACAGCGGATACAAGTTGCCTCAGAGCGTGTCGTTTCGCGAGGGCGCGATGGTCGAGCCGCTGGCGGTCGGGCTTCACGCCGTCGACATGGCGCGCATGCCGCGCGGCGCGACCGTGCTCATCATCGGCGCCGGTCCGGTCGGACTTGCCACGATGCTGTGGGCGAAGTTTCTCGGCGCGCGCCACGTCATCGTCAGCGAGAAAGCCGATGTGCGACGCCAGATGGCGGCCAAGTTCGGCGCGACAGATGCGATCGATCCGGGCGAGCCGCTGGTCGCGCAGGTGCAGAAGATCGCGGGCAAGGCGCCCGACGTGATCTTCGAGTGCGTCGGCGTTCCGGGACTCTTGAACACCGCTATGCTGGAAGCGCCGCGCGGCGGCCGCATCGTGGTCGCCGGCGTGTGCCAGCAGCCCGACACCATCCTGCCTCTGATGGGCATCGTGAAGGAGCTCGAGATTCAGTTCGTGCTCGGCTATCGGCCGGACGATTTCGACTATGTGATCGCGATGATAGCGGGGGATCGCATCGAGGTCGGACACATGGTGACCGACATCGTCGATCTCGACGCTTTACCCGCCGCTTTCGAGGCGCTGCGCAAGCCGTCCCATCAGTGCAAGGTCATGCTCGAGAATTAAGTCTGCGAGCTCGATTCGTTAACGCTTAGAAATCGAAGCTTTGTTAACCCGGGCGGGACCGCACTCCGGGACGTTCGGTCGCAGAGCGGCGGGCGCGCGAACTGCTACAAGCCCCGGCCCGTGATTTGCCGATTCGGAAGTCACGTTTTCCCTGATACAGATTGAGCGGCTGCGCGCTTGCGCGATTCCCGACGGACGGATCGATGAATGACACTGCAGACTTCGCGCAAAAGCTGACCAGCGACAAGCTGAAGGCGGCGTATGCGGTTTGGGATGCGGCGCGCGCCGGCCGCATCGCTCCACGGCGCGACGAAATCGTCCCTGCGAACCTGCGCGGCGTTCTCACATTCACGTACGTGTTGGACGTCGTCGATGCCGGCAAGGATTTCCGCTTTCGTTTCGCCGGCGACCGCATCATCCAGTTCATGGGTCGCCGCTACGCCGGCGAACTGCTCTCCGAGCAGACCAACTCGATCTTCTTCGACAATATGCGCCAAATGTTTTCCGCCTGTGTCGCAGCGCGTGCGCCCATCACAAGCGGCGTGCGCCAGGCAACCTACCCGGGCAAGGATTTTCTCGAAGTCGAGGCGATGGTCCTGCCGCTCAGCGACAACGGATGCGACGTGACGCACCTGTTCGGCGCATTCGAAAGCTGGCAACTGGGTACTCATTCACCGCCTCGTTAGTGATTGCCGTCACGGCTCAGCTAGACTTGTCGCCGACGGTAAAATTCTGTTGGCTTGCCGCGCCATGATGGAGCGGCCAGCGATGCCGGCGCACTACGACTATCTCACATTCACACTCGAACGGGGCAGACCCGCCTGGAGTGCGTTCGTCGCGCATGTTCGCGATGTGGCAGCGCCCGCCTTGGCGGCGGCCAATGGCGAGATTCTGGGCGTCTTCCAGGGACAAATAGGGTTCGCATCCAATGAAGCGATAGTGCTTGTGCGCTCGACCGCGCCGCTGCGCGATCGCCTGCGCGAACTCGACGCAGCACCCGGCGTCGTCAGGATGCATCCTGAACTCCTGACGCCGACGGTGCGGCCGGCGGACAAGGCGGTGCTGAAGCAGGGCGGCATCTATGTCCACCGCTGGTTCAGCGTCGACGCCGACAGCGTGGCGGATTTCATCTCGCTCTCGAACCGCGCCTGGGAAAAATTCGAAGGCAGCTATGAGACGGAGATTTTCGGCCTGTTTACGGCCGAGCGCACGACGCACGATGTGCTGGAAGGCACGGGCCGTTTGCTGCTTCTGACCTACTACGCCAGCCACGGCGTGTGGGAGCAGTCGCGCGATCAGACGCGCGATCCTGGCGGCCTGTTCGCGCAACGCCACGCTCTGACGCGCTCGACCATCGGCCGCAGTTCCATTTTGGTTTGAGTTCAGAGATTCTAGGCAATTGATCGCAAACGAGATTTTCTGAATCTGCAGCGCGATCGTGACGTTGTCGTCAACAAAGCCTTGCGCCGACCGGGCCGGCCCTCTTAGATGCACGCCTTCATCAATGGAGGTACGGCGCATGTCCGTCGACGGCAAGTGGAATATCACGATCAATTCGCCCATGGGTCCGCAGAAGGCGACACTCGATCTCAAGGCCAATGGCGGCGCGCTGACCGGCACGCAGGCGGGGCAGCAGGGTTCAATGGAAATCGCGAATGGCAAGGCGGACGGCAATAACGTCTCGTGGTCGATCTCGATCACCTCGCCAATGCCGATGACGCTGGAGCACAGCGGCACGGTCGACGGCGACAAGATTTCCGGCAACGTGAAGGCCGGCGCCTTCGGCTCGTTCCCATTCTCCGGAGCGCGCGCGTAACATCGTTTGAACGCAGACACAAAGGGGCGGCCATCGCGCCGCCCTTTTTCTTTGGCTGTCAGATACTCTAGATGTGCGCGTTGGCAACGAGGTGAGCCATTGAGAATTCCGATTCATCGCGAGGGCTGGCCGTTCATCGCCATTTTCGCAGTGGTCAATGCGGCTCTGTTCTGGCTTTCAACGCTGGCCGGCATCGTGTTTGCGCCGCTGAGCCTTTGGTGCATCGCATTCTTTCGTGATCCAGAGCGCACGCCACCGCCGGGCGAAAAACTGCTTGTCAGCCCTGCCGACGGTATTCTCTTGCCAATCGTCGAGAGCGCGCCGCCCGAAGAACTCGGCCTCGGTGAGACGCCGCGGCGGCGGCTTTCGATCTTCATGAATGTTTTCGACGTGCACGTGAACCGAATGCCGGTGAGCGGCGAGGTCGTCGCGCTGTCCTATCGGCCGGGACGTTTCTTCAACGCCTCGTTCGACAAGGCCAGCGTGCACAATGAGCGGATGTCCGCCCGCATCCGCTCCGAGACTAGCCACTCAACGACCGACGATCTGGCGGTCGTGCAGATCGCCGGTCTGGTGGCGCGACGCATCGTTTGCGACATCAAAGTAGGCGAAAAGGTCGCCAGAGGCAGCCGATACGGCATGATCCGCTTCGGCAGCAGGCTCGACGTCTATTTGCCTCTTTCGGCCAAGATCGTGATAAAAGAAGGTTCCGTGACGCGTGCCGGTGAAACCGTGCTGGCGGAACTTCAAGGTTAGGCAGGCGATTGGCTTATCGCAAAATCGATCCGCGACGTATGGCTGAACGGCTTGAGGAACTCTCCGTCGGCCGCGTGGTGCCGAGTGTATTGACGTTACTCGGCCTGTGTAGCGGGATCACCGCGATCCGCTTCGCGCTCGATGCGAACTGGCCGGCCGCGGTTGCGGCGATCATCTTCGCCATGCTCTTCGATATGCTCGATGGCCGCGCGGCACGCTTTCTCGGCGCCGATACGCGCTTCGGCGCGCAGCTCGACTCGCTCGCCGATCTTGTCTCGTTCGGAGTGGCGCCTGGCGTGCTTGTCTTCATGTGGAGCCTGTCGCGCATGGGCAATGCGGGCTGGATCGCCGCGCTCATCTTCTGCGCCTGCAGCGCCATTCGTCTGGCGCGATTCAACGTGCAGAGCGTGCGCGATGAGGGTTCGTCACCGGCCAATCCCTTCTTCACGGGCCTACCGACGCCCGCCGCGGCCGGCTTGCTGCTGCTGCCGATGCTGCTCAGTTTCCAGCTTGGCGGCGAGTTCTTCCGCAATCCGGTGTTCAGCGGCGCGATGATCGCGATCTCTTCCAGCCTGATGGTGAGCCAGCTGCCGACGCCGTCGATCAAGTATATGCGCCCGGCGCGCCAGCACCGCATGCTGGTTTGGGCGTTCGTCGGGCTGCTCGCCGGCTTCATGATCACCTGGCCATGGATCACGCTGACTATCGGAATGGTGATCTATCTCACCTCGATACCATTCGGCATCGCCATGCAGGCCCGCCAGAAGGCCCGTTCCAGGCGTTGAGCGCCTGGCACTTCTCATGCTTCGACAAGCTCAGCATGAGGAAATGGAAAACTTCTTCATCCTGAACTTGTCGAAGAATGAGAATTTCGATCCAATCCTAGCGCTTTGAGATCGGCGATCGATTACGTCGCTTGCTTCAGCGCCTGATCAAGCTTGATGCCCTGCTTCTCCAGCATCGCCACCAGCATGTCATTCTGTCGCTCGAGATGGGTGAGGATCGTTTCGATCTCTGCTTCCGCCTTGATGTTCACGTCGAGATCATGTTCGGCGCGCGCCTCGGACTGCCGGCCCTGGATGTTCTGGCCGATCATCAGCAACGGCATGAGCAGGATCTGAATCATGTTGGAGATGAAGAGCCAGAAGACGAAGCCCATCGGCGGGTCGAACTGAAGCCTTGGCGGCGCGAGAAAATTCCAGCCGAGCCAAAAAATCGTCCAGAAGAGAATCAAGAGAAAGAACGTCATCGTCCCGACATGTTCGGTTATCCAAACCGCAAGCTTCTCCAGCTGGCCCATGCCGGCCTTGATTTCGGCATAAGAATTTCGCAGCGGATGATTACGACGGATTTCGGCAAGCCTCTCGAGTGCCAGATGCGCCATGATGCGATCTCCCGTTCGAATCGCTTTGCGAAGCAGTATCGCCGCGCGATGCAATCCGCAATCGCGCGCTAGGCCAGATAGGCCGTGGCCAGAAGCACCAGACTGACAGCGCCGAAGCCGAGAGCAGAGAGCCAGAGCCAGTGCCGGCGCGTGATAATCGCGACCGTCGACATCGCGATCCCGATCTCGAACAAGGTCGCTGAACCGGTGAGCCAACGGTGGCGCTTTTCATGCGCGGCGCTTTCGCTGAGAAGCTTGTCGCGATCGGCTTCGTCGGCCTTGGCGCCGACGCGGATCGCATTCTGCTTGTCCGAGTTCTCCTTCACGGCCTCGCGATAACGCGCAGCGCTCGCGCCGCCGGCGTCGGCAGCAATGCCATAGACATGCTTCTTCAGGCTGTCGGCTTGGTATTCCGACCAGGCATCGGTGGCGCGATCCTGCGCCAGAACCGCCTCACTCGTGGAATTCAGCGCGCGGCCGCCTTCGAGCGTCTCGAGGCTTCCGGAGACGGCTGCCAGCACGGCGAGCACGGCAACGGAAATCGCCACGCGCGAGATGAATGGATCGCCGGCATGCGCCGCATGCTGGGCGTGCTCGGTGTGCTCATGCGCCTGTAGTGCCGAATCGTGCGCCATTCCGACCCCGTGCTCGACTTTCAGGCGCCGCGCAGGAACCGTTCGGCGATGGCGGCATGCATGGCGATGCCGTTGGCCATGGCGGCCTCGTCCATCATCATGCGATTGGAGTGGCAGGCATGCGCGTGGTGGTGAGACACGCCTTCGGGCGCGACGCCCAAGAACACCATGCAGCCTGGCAATCTCTGCAAAATGTAAGAGAAGTCTTCCGCGCCCATGATCGGCGCCGGCATCTTGAGAAAGCCGCGCTCACCCAACAAGTCCTGCGCCACGCCTTGCGCGAAGGCGACGAATTTGTCGTCGTTGATCGTGACAGGATAGCCAGGCGTCAACGTGACGTTCGCTTCCACGCCATGCGCTTTGGCGATGCCGCTTGCGATGCGCTCGATTCCTTCGCGCGCCGTGGCCCGGCTCTTCTCCGAGAAGCTGCGCAACGTGCCGAGCAGGCGCGCGCTTTCGGGAATGACATTGCCCGTGGTGCCCGCATCGATCTTGGTGATCGAGAGCACGACAGGATCGAACGCTTCAACGCGGCGCGTCACCAGGCTTTGCAACGCGGTGACGATCTCGCAGGCGACCGGAATGGGATCGAGCGTGAAATGCGGCTGTGAGGCGTGGCCGCCCTTGCCCATGATCTCGATGTGGATCGTATCCGTGGCGGCCATCAAGGGACCCGGGCGCGAGGCGATGACGCCGGTTGGAATGTTGGGCGAAATGTGGATCGCGAAGGCCGCAGATGGCGCCGGGGCCGCATCGAGCATGCCCTCCTCGATCACGAAGCGCGCGCCGGCATAACCTTCCTCGCCGGTCTGGAACAGGAACTTCACATTGCCGTTTAGCCGTTCGCGATGACGATGGAGGAGATGGACCGCACCGACCAGCATGGCGGTATGTGAATCGTGACCGCAGGCATGCATGCGGTTTTCGTGCTGCGATTTGAATTCGACATCGGTGTCTTCCGGCATCGGCAGTGCATCCATGTCGCCGCGCAGAAGAATCGTCGGACCTTGCTGCGCGCCGCGAAGTGTCACCACGAGACTCGATGTTGTCTTTCCCTCGACGATGTCGACATCGAGACCGGCCAATGCCTCGCGCGTGCGGCGAGTCGTCTCCGGTAGATGCAGCCCCAGCTCAGGAAACCTGTGCAGTTCGCGGCGCAGGTCCACCGCCAGCGTCAGCATTTCGCGCGCGCCATCGCGCCAGAGCGTCAGATCGTCGGTCGGTTTGTCCATGGCATCACCTGTGAGATTTCTTGAGCTTCGCTGTCGTCGGCGACGAGGTCCACACCGGTTTCACAGGACGACCTCGATGAGTCGCGGTCCGGTATGGCGGATCGCCGATTCGAACTGGCTTTCGAAGTCGCGGATGTTGTTGGTGCGCGAGGCCTCGACCCCCATGCCGCTTGCGAGCTTCACCCAGTCCAGTTCCGGATTGTGCAGATCCAGCATCGAAAGCGCTTTCGGTCCCGGATTGCTGGCGCCGACACGCGCCAGCTCGATGTTGAGGATGGCATATGATCGGTTTGCGAAGATGACTGTCGTGACGTCCAGTTTCTCGCGCGCCTGAGTCCAAAGCGCCTGCAGCGTATACATCGCGCCGCCATCGCCATGCAGGCAGACGACTTTGCGACCTTTCCCTGCAACCGCAGCACCCGTCGCCACAGGCAGACCTTGACCGATCGATCCGCCCGTGAGCCCCAACTGGTCGTGGGGCGCGGCAGTGATGGTCGCCAGTGCGCTGCCCGCGCCGGATGTCGCCGCTTCGTCGGACACGATGGCGCCTTCGGGCAGGTGGCGCGCGATGACCTGTCCGATCGTGTATTGATCGAATTTGTCGGCGATCTGTTCGGGCAATTTTAGCGGCGCAATGTTGGCCGCCTCTTTCGGCGCAGCGATGGCTTCGGCCAAAGCCTCGAGCGCGCCGGTGCCGTCCTCATGCGCATGGGCGAGATAGAAGACTTTCGTCGCTGCTTGCAGCCCATAGCTCGGCTTGCCGGGATAGGCGAAGAATGACACGGGCGGCTTGCTGCCGACCAGGATGAGTTGTTCGGTCTCCTGAAAGAACTCGACAATCTGCTCCGCGAAATAAGGGACGCGTTCGACGCGGACGCGACCTGCACCACGTTGCAAGCGTGCAATGAACGTATCGCACGCAAGTCGCGCGCCCGACTTCGCCGCGATGCGGCCGGCAGCGGTGAGACCGCGTTCCTTGAGAACAGCGCCGCGCATCAAGATCGTCGTCTTCTTTCCCGACTTCAGCGCCTGTGCCACGCGATCGATCGTTTCGCGCGAGACCTGCGCCACAGCCGGGCGGGGAAGCGCAGGCGCAGGGCCATCGGCATCGTTCCACGCAGTATCGGCGGGAAGTATGAGCGTTGCGATCTGTCCCGGCGGCGTCATCGCGGCCTGCACGGCACGGGCACCGTCGGCTGCGACCGTCAATGCGCTCGGCGAAGAATGCACCCAGGCGGAAACGGGACGCGCGAAGCCCGCAATGTCGGAGGCGAGCGGCGCATCATACTGTGCGTGATAGGTCGCGTGATCGCCGACGATGTTGACGATCGGCGTCGCGGCGCGCCGCGCATTGTGCAGATTGGCGAGACCGTTCGCCAATCCGGGTCCCAGATGCAGCAAGGTGCAGGCGGGCTTTTCCGCAATGCGGGCATAGCCATCGGCCATGCCGGTCACCGCACCTTCGAAGAGGCCTAGCACCGCGCGCATGCCATCGACGCGGTCGAGTGCAGCGACGAAATGCATTTCCGATGTGCCTGGATTTGAAAAGCACACCTCGACGCCGCTCGCGACCAGCGTGCGCACCAGACTCTCCGCGCCGTTCATTTTCGTTTCCGCCATTACTGCTGCCCCGTTCGCGCCGATTTCTTTTCACCCATTCTAACCATCGATTTCGCGGAAAAACGGCTGTGCGGCGGGCACAATTCGGCGCATGAACCGCAAATCTGTCCATTCCTTATTATTCCCTATTGTGACTCATCTTGGAGTATGATAGAGAACAATACAGTATTAAATAGAATACTGAAAATGCCGCAAGACCTTTACTCCGTAGAGCAGGTGGCCGAGTTGCTGGGCCTGCATGTCAAAACCGTCCGCCACTATGTGCGCGACGGAAGGCTGAAGGCCGTGCGCATCGGCAAGCAATATCGCATCACGCGCGCCGATCTTGAGGCGTTGACCGGACAGTCGGCCGCTGCGCTCGATCGCGCGCCGGTGCGACGCCAGCGTCATATCGAGGTTTCCAGCGTCATCGACATCGATGCGGTCAGCAAGGAGAGCGCCTACCGCATCACGACGATGCTGACGGCATCCGTCGGCGGCCGGTCGGCGGACGATGCGCGCGTGCGCATCGACACGATCTACGACGAGGAGCGGGCGCGGCTGAAAATCATCATCAGCGGAAGCATGGAGACGACGCAGGCCCTGCTTCGCGCCATCGAAATGCTGGCGGGAAATTGAGACATGAGTCAGATCTACAAATCCGAAGACGGCGCACGCGCCATCCACGAACGCTATCGCGAGATCCTTGCGCTTTGGCCCGTTCCCAATCGGCAATTCACCGTGCCGACGCGCGCCGGCGATACGTTCGTCATCGCCTGTGGCGCGGAAGACGCACCGCCGGTCTTTCTGTTTCATGGCTCGGCCTCCACCTCTTTCATGTGGATTATGGACGCTGCCGCCCTCGCAGCGCATTTTCGCGTCTACGCGGTCGATCTGATCGGCGAGCCGGGCCTCTCGGCACGAACGCGCTACAAGCCCGGCGGCGAGGAGCACGCGCTGTGGCTCGATGACGCGTTCTCGGCCTTGTCGGTCAGCAAGGCAGCGCTGGTCGGCGTATCCCTCGGCGGCTGGCTTGCGCTCGACTACGCGATCCGCCGGACGGAGCGCGTCACCGCGCTTGCCCTCATCTGCCCGGCGGGAATCGGCAAGCTCAAGAACTTCCTGCTCAAGGCTTTCCCCTATTTCTTCCTGGGTGAATGGGGCCGCAAGCGGTTGCGCGCCATGGTGATGGGACGTGCCTATACGCAGCGCGGACCTGTGCCGAAAGTAGTTGAGGATTTCCTCGGACTCATCTTCCGAAACTTCACGCCGCGGCGCGATCCGATTCCGCCAGCCAGCGACGACGAATTGCAGCGCCTGAAGATGCCGATTGCCATCTTCCTGGGCGGCGAAGATGCCTTGATCGATTCGGTGGACACCAAGCGCAGGGCTGAGACGCTTCTGCCGCAGGCGGAAATCGATTTCGATCCGAACATCGGCCACTTCATCCCAACGCCGACCGCCAAGATCGTCGCCTTTCTCAGCCGCGCCAACGGAATCTGACGCCATGACCGACACGGTGATCGAACTTGGCGGTGTTCGCGTTCTTCTATGCGACGCGAACGGAGAAAAATTGCGCAGCGAGCGCGATGCCATCGACATCGTGGGCGCAGCGCTGTCTGCGCGCTGCAAGCTCGTTGTAGTACCCGTCGAGCGGTTGGACGATGCGTTCTTTTCGCTCAAGACGCGCATGGCCGGCGACATCATCCAGAAATTCGTCAACTACGAACTGCGCCTGGCGATCATCGGCGACATTGCGCGCCATGTGGAAGCGAGCACGGCACTGCGCGACTTCGTCTTCGAAACCAATCGCGGCAACCAGGTCTGGTTCCTGGCCGACCGCGCCGAACTGGAGCGCCGCCTCGGCGCAAAAAGCCCTGAATGACAGCGTTCCCACCAGCTTGACAGTCGGGGCATCGTATTGTATTTAACCGATGAGTTATTTAACTGAGTGGTATATTAAAAAATGCCCACAGACCGCCTGAGCGCCACCTTTTCCGCTCTCGCCGACCCGACACGGCGCGCGATCCTGGCGCGGCTGGTGCTGGGCGAAACCTCCGTGTCCGAACTCGCCGAGCCGTTCGACATGAGCCTTCCGGCGGTCTCCAAGCACCTCAAAGTGCTCGAGCATGCCGGCCTCATCAGCCGCAGCCGCGAGGCGCAGTGGCGGCCGTGCCGGATCGAACCCGAAGCGCTCATCGGCGTCGACTCGTGGCTGGAAGACTATCGCCGGCTCTGGAACGAACGTTTCGACCGCCTCGAGGACTATCTCAAAAAGCTTCAAGCGAAAGGAAAGAAACGTGGCCGAAAGAAGTAGAGCCGTCGCCGCCATGGACGAACCGACGATTGTGGTGACACGCCTCGTCGATGCGCCGCGCGAACTGGTCTGGCAGGCGTGGACCGAACCCAGACACATCGCGCAATGGTGGGGCCCGAACGGCTTCACCAACACGATCCACGCCATGGAGGTGAAGCCCGGCGGTGTGTGGCGCTTCATCATGCATGGGCCGGACGGCACCGACTGGCCCAACAAAATCGTCTATCGCGAAGTCGTGAGGCCAGAGCGGCTGGTGTACGATCACAGCGGCGAAGGCGCCAACGATCCGCATCGCTTCCACGTGACGGTGACGTTCACCGACAAGAACGGCATGACCGAAATTGTCATGGCGAGCCTCTTCCCCTCGCTCGCCGCGCGCGACGCCGTACTCAAGTTCGGTGCCCTCGAAGGCGGCGGACAGACGCTCGACCGCCTTGCCGACTACCTGCCCACCATCTGAACGGAGAAAGCCATGACCGAACACGCCGAGCCGACGTTCGAAATCAGCCGTACCTTCCATGCGCCGCGCGCGTTGGTCTGGGAGGTCTATAGCAACGCCGAGCATCTTTCGAAATGGTGGGGACCGGCTGGTTTCACCTGGCTCCGCGGCACGCTCGATTTCCGACCCGGCGGCGTCTTCCACTATGGCATGCGTTCTCCCACGGGTCAGGAAATGTGGGGCAAATTCGTCTATCGCGAGATCAAGGCGCCCGAGCGTATCGTGTTCACCAACTCCTTCTCCGACGAGAAGGGCGGCACGACGCGCGCGCCGTTCAATCCCAACTGGCCGCTCGAGGTGTTGAACACGCTCACCTTTCGCGAAACCGGCGGCAAGACCGTCATCGACATGATCGGCTCGCCCTTCAACGCGAACGAAGCGGAGCGCGCCGCGTTCGAAAGCATGAAGCCGTCGATGAACCAGGGCTTCAAGGGAACGCTGGATCAGCTCGAAGCCTATCTGGCCAAAATCCAGAAGGGTTGATTCCGAAATCCGCTCAAGGGGACTCTAGCTGCCGTTCAGTTCGAGACCCTTGAGCTGACCATCGCTGCGCCAATCTTCCAGCAGCTTGACGAAGGCGATTGGGCCAAGGCCATAGAAACCATTGCGCGCCGCAAGCGCCGAAGACTTTCCTTCATTGTTGTAATAGCCGGGCGTGCACTCTTCCTGGAATCTCTGCCGCATGATTGCGGACGAGATGATGGTTTGAACCCAGGCGTCTTCCGCGTCCTGCGCGGCTTCGACGACGCGAACCTGACGGTCGGCGCACTCCTTGATGATGTAGGAGAGATGCTTGCTCTGTTCATTCAGCATATGCGGGAAGTTTGCGGTAAAGCCGGATTGGCTATTGGAGATGATGAAGCAGTTGGGAAATCCTCTTGAATGCATGCCGTGCAGCGTTGAAACGCCGTTTTCCCACTTTTCGCTCAGCGAGATTCCGCCGCGACCATAGAGTTCGTAGCCCGCCCGGCGCGTGTAGCTCGTGCCGACTTCGAAGCCCGTCGCATAGATCAGGCAATCGATTTCGTATTCCTTACCGTTGGCGACGATGCCGTGCTCGGTGATGCGTTCGACGCCTCTGCCATCGGTATCGATCAGATGCACATTCGGCCGGTTGAAGGCGTCGAGATATTCGTCATGGAAGCACGGGCGCTTGCAGAACTGGTTGTAATAGGGCTTGAGCGCTTCGGCCTTGTTGCGGTCGCGCACGATCGCGTCGACGCGGGCGCGGATCGATTCCATCTTCTTGAAATCGGCGAGCTGCATGGTGGTCGCCAAATCCGCCGCGCCGCCGGCTTCGTTCTGCTTGCGCATCAAGACGAGCAGGTTGCCGATGATATCGGTCCAGCCGTCATTGACGAGGTCCTCGTTCTGCGGCACGCCGGAGACGAGCGCGTTGAAATTGTCCATCCGCTTTTGCTGCCAGCCCGGTTCCAGCGACTGAATCCAGTCGGGATCGGTCGGGCGATTGTTGCGCACATCGATCGAGGAGGGCGTGCGCTGGAAGACGAAGAGCTCCTTCGCCCAGGCCGCGACATGGGGCACGCATTGCACCGCGGTGGCGCCCGTTCCGATGATGCCGACGCGCTTGTCGATCAAGCCCGTCAAGCCGCCATCGCAGGTGCCGCCGGTATAGTGATAATCCCAGCGGCTGGTATGGAAGGAATGGCCCTTGAACGTCTCGACACCCGGAATGCCCGGCAGCTTGGGGCGATGCAGAGGTCCGTTCGCCATCACGACGAAGCGTGCCTTCATCGCATCACCGCGATTGGTCTTGATGATCCAGCGCGAGCTCTGATCGTCCCAGCGCATCTCGGTCACTTCGGTCTGGAAGCAGACGTCGCGATAGAGATCGAACTTCTCCGCAATGGCGCGGCTGTGTTTGAGGATTTCCGGAGCGCGGGAATATTTCTCGACCGGGATGTAGCCGACCTCTTCGAGCAGCGGCAGGTAGATGTAGGATTCTATGTCGCACGCCGCACCCGGATAGCGGTTCCAGTACCAGGTGCCGCCATAATCACCGCCCTTTTCGATCATGCGGATGTCTTCGATGCCCGCTTCGCGCAAGCGTGCGCCGGCGAGCAAGCCGCCGAAACCGCCGCCGATCACCACGACCTCGACTTCGTCGGTCAGCGGAGCGCGCGTGAAGCCAGGCTCGACATAAGGATCTTCGAGATAGCGCGCGAACTCGCCCTTGATCTCGCGATATTGTTCGTTGCCTTCCGCCTTCAGACGCTTGTCGCGCTCGGCGAGATATTTTTTCTTCAGCGCGGCGGGATCGAAACCGAGATCGTCGCTTGGTTTGATCTGCGGCTCTAGCGTCTCAGACATTGGTTTACGCTCCCGATACACTGACTTATTGTCACTATGCATGAGAAGATTTCTCTCCGCGAGATGTAATTTCGAACGATGGGTACGGCAGTCGATGCGTCGCACTTCGTAGAATAACCTAGTGATTTCAAGGCTTGCACGCTGTCACCACGACTGTTACTTAATATGATGCTTAACTATCAACAACCCCTGGACCACATGTTTCAGGCTCTCGCCGATCCGACGCGGCGCGCGATCGTCGACCGACTCTGTCGTGGGCCAGCGTCGGTCAGCGAGCTCGCCAAACCGCTCTCAATGTCGCTCCCTGCGGTCGTGCAGCACCTGCAAGTTCTCCAGGCGAGCGGATTGGTGCGCAGTCAAAAGTCCGGCCGGGTGCGAACCTGCCGCATCGAAGCCAAGGCGCTGAAGAGCGCCGAACATTGGCTCGCCGAACGTCGCGCCCACTGGGAACGCCGGCTCGACGCATTCGGCGACTACGTGTCCGATACCGACGGCAAGGACGCATGAAGCGCCTGATCGAGTCGAGCCTCGAACGCGTCGCCGAACGCGCAGGCGACCTCACGCCGCTCGTCTATGAGCGTCTCTTCTCCCGTCATCCCGAAATGAAGCCGCTGTTCTGGCGCGATACGTCGAACGCTGTGAAAGGAGAGATGCTCGCCAAAGTGTTTGAGATCATCCTCGACTTCATCGGCGACAATCTGTTCGCGGCCAATATGATCCAGTGCGAGGTCATCACCCATGCGGGCTATGACGTTCCACCGGAGGTCTTTCGCATCTTCTTTGGCATCGTCGCGGAGGTTATCGCCGAGCAGTTGGGCGACGAATGGACGCCCGAGCTTGCTGCAGCATGGAAGAGTCTTCTCGTCGAGCTCGACTTCTTCGTGACGCATCCCGACCAGAACGAGACCGCACAAGCGGGCTTGCGATCCAACGCACATTAGCGCGCGGACGGTTCGGTGAGCGCAGTTTCCAGCCGCGCCACGAATTCCGCATTCGCCGCATCGTCGATCCAGCGCACCACGGCGACGATATCGTGCTGGTAATCGATGAAGACGATGTTGTCGCCATTGCCGATGAAGGCGACGGCGTCCTCGCGCGCGGCAGGGAAAAGCTTTCGATCCGTATTCAAGAACCAGTTCATATAGCCATAGCCGGGATTGGGGCCTGTCGGCGTGCGCGCCATCGCGATCCATTTCCGCGACAGAACTTGCCGCGCCCCCCAACGGCCGTTGCGCAGTCCGAGCAAACCCAGCCGCGCCAGATCGCGCGCCGAGATGAACATGCCGCCGCCCCAATGTCCGCCTCCGGGCACAACCTGGATGCGCCTGGTCCCGATCGTCACCCAGGAATTGCGATAACCCTCCCAATGCCAGCCATCGGAAGCGCCGATCGGAGTCATCACATTTTCGCGCAAAACGTCCGGCAGCGGCCGTCGCCACAAATAGGTCAGCGCCAGTGCAAATGCATTTACGCGCACGTCGGAATATTTCCATTCCTTGCCGACCGGCGGCGGCCCCGCGGCAAGCTCCTCCCAGGGATTCTTGCCCGGCCGGTCGGCCCACCAGGGCTTACCCCACATCGTGCCGATCCAGCCGCTCGTCTGGCGCAGCATCTGATCCCAGGTGATAGGCAGATTGTGCGGAGCGGCGAAGTCCGGTGTTGGATGGACATAGTCGATGACGCGATCGTTCACGTCGCGGATCATGTGCCGGTCGAAGGCGATGCCCGCGAGCGACGACAGAAACGTCTTGGTCACCGAATGCGTCATGTCGACGGCTTTGGTGTCACCCCATTCGGCGACAATGTAACCGTGACGAATGATGATGCCGTTGGCGGGCGCGTGTGGCTTCAGTGGCCCGAGCGGATCGGAGAACGGTCCGGCGAACTGCAGCGGAATGGCGATGCGCATGTCGCGCACATCGGCCACCTTCGCCAGATCAGGCGGAAACTTGGTCTCGTTGGCAACCGCGAAATCGATAGCCGCCTTGAGCTTCGCCGCATCGAAGCCTTCGGCTTCGGGTGTGTGAGTCTGCCAGCTTCCCTTGGGCGGGACATAGTCGGCGGCAAATGTCGCCGGCACACCGATCAGGATCGCTAGAACGATGAAGCAAAAGTGTCTGAGCATCAGGATTGCAATCGCGCGAATGCAAAGGCGCTCAAATCAAAGCGGGCGGTCGCACCGACCGCAAGATCGCTGATCGCTTCCCCCAGCGCAGCAGAATGCTTGAACCCGTGACCCGAACAGGGCGAGGCGACAATGATGCGATCATGCCGTGGATGGCGGTCGATCACGAAACCGAAGTCCCTTGTAACCGTATAGAGACACGTCACCGCCTTCACGCAGCGCGCGCCAACCTCCTTGATGTAGGGCGCAACGAGGTCACGGTACATGACGTCGATTTCCTCGCGCGAGACGTCGCGGGCGACCGATTGCGGCGTGGTTGTGCGGATGTATTGTTCGGTCGAGATCTTGAAGCCGCCCTTTGGTCCATCGATGGCGGGAAAGCCATAGATGCCGCCGTGTCCTTCCGGCAGTTCCCAGATGAAGATTGGAAACCGCTCCGGTGTGAATTTGGCATAGCCGACCTCGACATCGAACCAGTAGAGCACCTGGCGATACACCTCGAAGTGTGGCGCCAATTCCGGCAGCACTTGCGGTAGCCACGCCCCCGCAGCGATTACGAAATGATCGGCCGAATAACGTTCACTTGTCGTCGTGACATGTACCACGTCGCCCGATTGCTCGACGGCGTGCACTGGTTCGTTCAAGCGGAGGTCGGCGCCATGAAGCTTTGCCTGCGCGAGCTGAACGCGAACGCATTCCTCCGGCCGCACGAAGCCCGCGCTCGGCTCGAAATAGCCGCGCGTGTGATCGTCGACGGCGAATTGCGGATAGCGCTGCCGGATCGCCGCCGCATCGAAGAGCTCGTGCGCGATGCCGTGACGCTCGGCAGCCTCCACCGTGGTGCGGAAGAACGCCGCGCCATGGAACGAGCGATCATCCCGTCCACTGGACATGATGAGGCCACCATTCTCGGTCAGCAGCGAAGCGCCGCTCGCCGCCTCGAGTTCGCGCCAGATCGCATGCGAGCGGATGGAGAGCGGCGAGTAGTGCGCGCCTTCGCCGATCGCCAGCCGCGTGACGCGGCTGTCGCCATGCGTCGAGCCCAGCTTGTGCGGCGGCGAGAACTGGTCGATGCCGAGCACGCGCGCGCCACGCTTGGCGAGTTGATAGAGGGTGGCGCTGCCGGCAGCACCGAGACCCAGCACGATGGCATCGTAGCGTTTCAAAAACCCCTCCTGGCCCGCGCAATCTAGCGCAAGGATGCCGTACGCACATCGTCATACGGCAAGACGGAACGGCACGGTTGCGCTAGAATTCGCTTGTCACCGGCGGAGCACGACATGAGCGAACTTCTCCCAGAACTCGTAAAGCTACTCGGCGCGAGCGCGGTGATCGACGGCGAAGAAGCCGTGCGCACCGGACTTGCCCGCGGCCGCCTCGGCGCGCCGCTTGCCGTCGTCCGTCCCGCTTCGACGGCGGAAGTCGCGACGGTTCTGCGACTCTGCCACGAACGCGGACAGCCTGTCGTGCCCTGGGGCGGTTGCACCGGGCTTGTCGACGGCGCGCGCGCCGACGGCGCCATCGCGCTTTCGCTGCAACGCATGAACCGCATCGAGGAAATCGACGCCGAGGGCGCTACGATGACGGTCGAAGCCGGTGCAATCCTGCAAAGCGTGTGCGAAGCGGCGGAGGGCAAAGGCCTCTTCTTTCCGCTCGATCTCGGCGCCAGAGGTTCCGCCACCATCGGCGGCAACATCTCCACCAACGCCGGCGGCAATCGCGTGCTGCGCTACGGCATGATGCGCGACCTCGTACTCGGGCTCGAAGTGGTGCTGGCCGACGGCACAATTCTTTCTTCGCTCAATCACCTCATCAAGAACAATGCCGGTTACGATCTGAAGCACGCCTTCATTGGCTCGGAAGGCACACTCGGCGTGGTGACGCGCGCCGTCCTCAGGCTGCGCCCGAAGCCGGTGAGCCAGAACATGGCGCTGCTCGCGGTCGACGAATTTGCGCACCTGCCGCGCATCTTGCGCAATCTCGAACGCGGCTTCGGCGGTACGCTTAGCGCATTCGAAGTCATGTGGTCCGACTTCTACAAACTTGTCACGACCCCACCGGCCAAGGGCCGCCCGCCAGTGCCGCACGGTCACGCCTACTATGTGCTCATCGAAGCGCTCGGCGGCGACCAGGACGAGGACGCCACGCGCTTCGAACGTGTCCTCGGAGCCGAACTCGAGAATGGCGAGATCGCCGACGCGGCGATCGCCAAATCCAAGGACGAGTGCGCGCGGCTTTGGGCCCTGCGCGACGACGTCATGCAGGTCGGCCAGAACGCGCCGATCTTCACCTTCGATGTCAGCCTTTCCATCGCCAAGATGGAGAACTACATCGCCGAAGTGCAGAACGCGCTGCGCACGCGCTGGCCGGCGATGACCATGATGGTGTTCGGCCATCTCGGCGACGGCAATCTGCATCTCATCCCCGGTGTGGGCGACGGCAGCGCCAAGGCGCATCGCGAAGTCGAAGACATCATCTATGGTTCCTTGCGCCGGCAGGGCGGCTCGGTTTCCGCCGAGCACGGCATCGGTCTCGAAAAGCGTGACTTCCTTTCCTATTCGCGCAGTCCCGGTGAAATCGCGCTGATGCGCACGTTGAAGAAGGCCTACGACCCACGCGCCATTCTCAATCCGGGAAAGATTTTCGAAAGCGCGTGAACGCGCAATTGTGGGAATATAGCCCAATTGGTGATTTGACCGACTCGGTTCAAGGGCGGGCTCGCTTTTTACAAAGGAAATTTTGAAAAAAATTCGCGCAGGCGAAGTTATCCAACGAAGTGACATTGTCCGCGACGCGAATTCCGCGCGCATGCTGGAAAAATTTTTCGCGGCCATTGGATAAGTTTTAGACTTATCACGAACGCGAGCCCTCATCCTTCGACAAGCTCAGGATGAGGTATTGTTTATCCCGAGCCTGTCGACGGACGACAAGCTGGGGGCCAAATTTCAATCCTCATCCTGAGCCTGTCGAAGGACGGAAGGCGTGCGCCGTCGTCACGCCGCTTCTTCGAGCTTCAGCGTCTCGCGCAATTGCCGCTTCAAGAATTTGCCGTTGGCATTGCGCGGAATCGACTCCGAAAGGAACCAGAAATAGCGCGGGATCTTGTGCTTGGAGAGATGGGCCGCGAGATGGGCGCGCAACTCGTCGGCGCTCGCCTCCTGTCCCGGGCGCAGCACGATCGCGGTCGCGACCTCTTCGCCGAGCCGCGCGTCCGGCACGCCGAAGACGCAGCACTCCGCCACCGCCGGATGATGGTGCATGCAGGCTTCGACCTCGGCGCAATAGACGTTCTCGCCACCGCGTAGCACCATGTCCTTCTTGCGGTCGACAATATAGATGAAGCCGTCCGCATCGATTCGCGCCACATCGCCGGTGTGCAGCCAGCCATCCGTAATCGCTTCCGCCGTCGCTTCGGGTCGGTTGATATAACCCTTGATGACGGGCGCGCCCTTCACCCAAAGCTCGCCGATCCCGCCGGGCGCGACTGTGCTGCCCTCATCGTCGACACACTTGATGTCGTAGCTCGGCATGGCGGGGCCGACGCTGGCCGGCTTGTCGACGAAGAAGTCGGCGGCAACGGCGGTGATGATGCCGCAAGTCTCCGTCATGCCGTAGCCGGTGTTGGGCCTCGCCGTCTTCACCTGCGAATCGATCTTCTGCACCAGATCGGGTTGCAGCGGCGCGCCACCGCCGCCAAGCGTCATTAGGCTCGACGTATCGGTGCGCGCGAAGTCGGGATGGCTCAAGAGTTCGCGCGACATGACGGGCACTCCGCTCATCGCCGTCACCTTTTCGCGTTCGATCAGGCGCAGCGCCTCGCCCGCGTCCCACTTGTACATCAAGATCATCTTGCCGCCCGCCGCCGTCGTCGCGTAGGCGCCGCAATTGTTGGCGGTGACGTGAAAGAGGGGCGTGGTCAAAAGCGCGATCGGAATTGGAACCGGCGCTGTCGGATCGGGCGCGACACCGGTTGCGCGCTGCGTCGCCAAGGCCTGCACTTGGCCGGAGAACATCATGTTGAAGAGATTGGCGATGCAGCCGCGATGAGTGAGTTGCGCACCCTTGGGAAATCCGGTCGTGCCCGAGGTGTAGAAGATGCAGGCGTCGGCGTCGGGATCGACAGTGACATCGGGCATCGCGCCCTCTTGCGCGATCACGTCCTTCCAGGCGATGACGCCGGGCGGGAGCGACCTGGTCCGAGTGGCAACCAGCTTGGATTTTGCCGCCGTCGTTGGACGTTCCAGGATTCGCGCCAGTCGCTCCTCGTCGCAGAACACGATTTTGGGTGCGGAATCCTTCAGGGCATATTCGAGTTCGTCGGTCACCCACCAGGCGTTCATGCCGACGACGGCGACGCCGATCGAAACGCAAGCCCAGTAGAGCAAGAGCCACTCGGGATAGTTGCGCATGGCGATGGCGACGCGCTCGCCCGGCTTTACGCCCTGATGCATGAGCCAGTTGGCGACGGCGTTCACCTGCGCGTGCGCCTGCGCATAGGTCATGCGCTCGTTCTGATAGACAAGATATTCGCGCTCGGCGAATTGCGCTGTCGAGAGCCAGAGCGCGCGCACGTTCGGCAACGCATTCTTGAAGCTCTTGAGCTTGACGCCACGGACTTCGATCTCTTCGATCTCGAAGGGGGCGCCGGGCGCGGTCAATTCCGTCCAGGCCGCTTTCAGTTCGCGGTAATACATAAAGCGTGGTTCCTGTGATGTCGTTTGGGCCAGCGTGCCATCGACCCCGCAGGAAGCAAACTTATTTGTGGCGGGACCGCGGGCCGCCGGCCCTGAGCCGCCCGCTGGGTAAGCTTTTGGGCCTAATCCGGCGTGGCGCGCGCCACCCGCTCGAGCTCGTGCAGTTCAAAGAGTTCCTTACGGCTGAATTTGAGATGGGGGCCGAGGGCGGCCAGCGCCGTGCGCCCGATCTTCTTTTCCAGCGCATGCATGCGGTCGAACTTGGCATCATCGGCGCCGGTGAGCCGGACATGGCCGCCGCGCTCCTGCGTCAGGTCGATGCTTTCGGCGCGTAGCACGAGTTCGGTATGCAGCTTGACGTACTCGAACATGTCCGCCGCAGCGCTGCTGTCGAAGCGCTGGGCAAGGTTGGTGATGAACCGTCCGGCCTCGTCGTTGACGAATTCACCGCTTTCGATTTCGAAGAGCAGATGCTGGTGGGTCTCGTAGTCGGTGAGGAGCCAGGTGTGCACCTGTTCCTCGCTCTTGGCGAAGATCATCAAAAGGATCGCCGGCAGGACGATGAACGACGCCGCCGTGTTGAGCAGAATCTGGTGCGGATAGTAGTTGAAGGCGGAATGCAGCAGGATCGCCACCGCCAGACCCGGCAACAGATCGAGCGGGCCGAGCTTGGGCCGCTTTTCGATCAGGGTCTGCGCCATGACGGCGAAGATCGCGGTCGTGCCGCCATGCATCATCGCCGTGCCGAAGCCGCGGAACACCCAAACCGTGATGTTGGCCTGGGTCAGCACATGCAACAGGTAGGCATTCTCCGCCATGGAGAATCCCGTGCCGATGGCAAAGCCGATGATCGCGGCATCGACGCGAAAGCCGATGCGGTTCATGGCGAAGAGCGCCATCAGCGCGCTGGCTTTCAGAATCTCCTCGACCACCGGGGCCCCGAAGCGCGTGTAATTGGTGATGTCGATCGAGAAATTGCTCGCCAGGGCGGAGTTGACGACATAGCTCACGCCGGCGAGCGCCGCGCCGACGACGAGCATCTGCAGCACGAAACCGAGGCGGACGAGCTTGAAGCTGTCGAGATGGACGAGCGCAAACAGGAAGAAGATTACGGGCGAAAGCGCGACAGCCAGATTAATGAGTATACTGATCATTCTGGCCGCAGTTCATCACAGGATCTTTAACGACGCCAGAATTTGCCCGCGATGGGGCGTTCCGTCCACGAATCCTTCGGCATAGCCGATTGAAAATGTCATCGGCAGGCGCAACGCGACAGTAAAGTTCCAGTCGACCTGGACGCCGACGGTCTCGTAAGTCTGCGACGTCGAATCGCCAGGGTCGGCGAAGAGGACACCGGCGAACAGCGCCGGGCGCAGCGAACTCAGAAACAAGCTCGGCGTGCCGACATCGCTGAAGCGGATCGGCGGCAGATTCCATTCGCCCACCGTCTTGATGAAATTTCGCGCCGCGATCTCGTCGATGTCGAAGCCGGGGAAGCTGTCATATTCGCGGTAGCGCTTGACCTCGCCATTGTCGACGAAGTTGTTCCGGAAGCTGCCGAAGTAGAAGAAGGTCAGCGGGTTGAAGTGATTGCCGCCCGCCGCACCCGCCGCGCTGTATAGCCAGAGCGAGGAATGCGCCCAGAAGTCGAGCGCATAGCCGAAGTCAAGGCCGGCGCGAATCTTCGGAAACACTTCGTGCGCCGCATAGTCTTGCGAAGCATCGATATTGAAGCCCCAGCCTTCCTCGTGATCCACCGCGCCCAGCGATTTTGCGGTGTTGACATATTTGAGCCCGACATCGGCCGAGACGATGTTGCGGTCGATGTCGGCCGGCACGTTCTGCAAGCCGGGCAGCTGGTCGAGGCTTGTGTAATAGGCAAGGCTCGCCGTGACGTCGAGCTCGCGCGGCAGATCGTAGATCAGCGGCCGCTTGAACTCGATCTTGCCGCCGTCGCCCTTGAGGCTGCGGTCGACCGGTCCGAAGAGATCGTAGAAATTGGTGTCGTTGTGCCAGTAGCGCAAGCGCCATTCGGGTGTCTTGTATTCCAGGTTGACGTGAAAGGTTTCGGTTGTCTTCAGATCGCCGGCCGGCGAATAGGCGATGGTCGCCAGAATCTGCTCGAAGGCGAGCGGATCCTCGAAGATGGCGTGCCAGCCGATCGCGGCATGGCCCTTGTAGCCCATGATCACCGGATAGGTCGCATCCAGCCGCATATGCTCGAAGGAGCCATATTTTCCGCTCTTGGTGATCATGGACTCGAAGGGAATGTCCGCCGACGAGCCGACGGCGTAATCCTTGAGTTCGGGATGCTTGGTGATGACTTCGTTGCCCAGGAACTTGATCGTGCCCAGATTGTCGAGCGGCTTGGGATCGATGACGACCGGCGTGAAACCCTGCCCGGTATACTCGAAGACGATGAGCGAGCCGTCGGCTTGCGGGATGGGGCGAAAATAGCCGGTGACGGCGTTGCTGACGGCTTCGGTCTTGCCGCTCGCGATCTCGTAACGGAAAATGTTCGAGACGCCGGTATAATAATCGCTGCCATAGAGATATTTGCCGTCCGGCGAAAAGACGAAGCCTTCCGGCACCGACTGTCCGAAATTGAATTCCGAAACCGGCGTCACCGTACCGGCAACAAGATCGGCGATGCGAAAGACGCGCACCATCTGTTCGCCGCTCACCTCGCCGACTGACGCCGAAAGCAGTTTTCCGTCCGGTGAGATATCGAGATCGAACGGCACTTCTCCGAAGGGGAAGGTGTGGATCTGGTTCCAGCCTTCATAGGGCGGCGGGATGCGCACCAGAGTGACATAGCCGTTCAGATGGCGAAGGCCCCAGAGCGACCCATCGGCTTTGTCGAATACCAGATCGCCGATGCGCGCATCCTTGAGCAGCGTCTTGCTCTTGCCGGTCGCGAGATCGAGCTGCATCACGTCGCGATAAGCGTAGTTGTCGTCGGTGTAATAGGCGAGGCGCTTCTGCGGATCGAACGCGAAGGACGTGACGCGATAGAGCATCGGGCCCTTGAGATCGACGAGGTGCTTCAGCGTGCCGTCGCTGAGCGAGAGCGCGCCGATATGGCTGATCACGCCGGGATAGCGAAAGCCGCCGATCAGGCTGTTGCTCGCCGGATCGAGAAAGGCGCGCGAGATCGAACCCAAGGTGCGCTTCGTCAGCCGTTTGGCATCGGTATTAGGATATTGGTGGACGAGGGTGAGGTTCGCGTTCTGGAAGTCGTGCTCGTAGGCGATCCAGTCGTTCCATGCCGCGTCGAGCGGTTTGCCGAATACACGCTCGAACTGCGTCGAATAGTAGGCCGCACTGTCTTCGTCGCGCTTCAGCCAGTCGACGACCTTGGCCGGCGAATAGACCAGCGCCAAGTAAGAGAAGAAGCGCGTGCCGTAGAGATAGTCGTTGACGCCGACCTGGAAGTCGACCTGCGTGCCTTCGGCCTCGAGACCCAGCGGCGAATAGAAGTGGGCGTTGTCGCGCACCATGGCGCGGAAGACCATCTCGTCATAGGCGCCCTGGCCGCGGCCTTGCCCGCCGCCCATCCAGGTTTCCATGAAGACGGCGCTGCCTTCGAGATACCAGCGCGGCACCGTCGCGCGCGGCGCGGCGAGATAGTTGTAGAGAATGGATTCGGGATGGGCCTGGGTGGCTTCGGGCTTGCCGTGGAACAGAGTGCGCCAAAAGGCGTCGCTGCTGTTCCAAACATCCATCGTCGCGACATGGACCATCTCGTGGTTCATGATGGTGTAGAAGCGCTCGCCGGGGCTGAAGGTCTCGAAGGTCAGTGGCAGCGGCGCGATGTCGATGAGGACGGCGCCGTTCGGCACGGCGCGGGCCGCGGCGTTGCCATAGTCGGAAAAATCCTTGAGCAACAACGTCGTCGGCTCCCAGGGCTTCCAGTCGAAGGTGCGTTTCTGGAAGGCGAGGGAGTTTTCGTAGTTCCGGCCGATATAGGGCGTGAGATAGGTCTCGGTCGGATCGAAATAAAGCATCAGGAGGTGATTGGTCTCGATCTCGTTGAGATCGATGGTCGCGGCCGATGCGCAGGAGAGTGCGGCCGGCAGTGCCAGCCACAACAGTGCCTTTCGCATTCCTGCCCCCAAAAGCGGTCCCCGACCGACCATACCCACTTTGTTTTACGACGGAAGAGAAAAGGGCCGCCTTGTCGCCAAGACGGCCCCTTTTTCTGTTGCTGATCGACGGCTTAGAGCGAGTTGGAGTGCATGGCGCTCGCGAAATTGGCCGAGTTCAGCATGGCGCCAAACGCCGGACTCGAAGCCAGCGCCGCAAACGCCGGAATGCCGGCCAGCGAAACGAAGGCTTGCGCGTTGGTGGCAAGCGAAGCCATTGCAGCCGAATTGGCGGCAAGCTGGGCAAACGCTTGCGGATTCACCGCCATCGCAGCGAGCGCCGGGTTGGCCATCGACAACGCGGAGGTGGCACTGGCAGCCGACGCGGCCTGGGCGGCGCGCAACGCGGATGCCGCTTGCGCCACCGCGGCGGCCGAGGCGGCCTGCGACGCGAGCGAAGCTGCCGCCTGTGCGCTGAGTGCAGCCTGCGCCAGTTGCGGCGACAGCGAGGCTACCGCTTGAGCGGCTGTAGCCGCGGCAGTCGCGCTGGCGGCGAGACCCTGTGCCGTGGCAGCGGCGGTCGCGGCTTGCGCGACCTGTGCAGCGGCAACCGCATTTGGTGCCAAGGCCGCAGACGTCGCCTGCGAGACTGCTTGCGCCGTGACGTTGGCGACGTTTGCCGCGGAATTTGCCGCGGCAGCGGCCGCAACCTGCGATGCCGTAGCCGCAGCTTGTGCCTGCGTCGCCAATGCAGCGGCGGTCTGTGCCGCAGAAATGGCTTGCGCCACTTGCGCCGTAGCACTGGCCGCAAGGTTCGAGTCCGTGTGCGTGGCCAGAAGCGCCGTGTTCAGGTTGGCGAGGGCCAGCGCTGCGTGGGTGGTGAGCTGCACGGTTGCGTTCGCAGCCTGCGAAGCGGCAACGGCATTGGCATTCAGCGCCGCGGCCGACTGCGCGAACTGTGAGGCGGCTGCGATGTTGGCGCTGAGATTGGAGGAGAGCTGAGCAGTCGTCTGCGCATTCGCGCCGGACTTGAGCTCGGCTGCCGCTTGCGCCGCAAGCGATGCAGCAGTGATGTTGGCGCCATGCGTGAACGACGCGGCAATGTTGGCGCCGTGTGTGAACGACGCTGTGATGTTGGCGCCCGTCAGGTTGGTGGCGGAATGGATAGTCGCCGCGTTGGTGGCGGCCGCATTCGTGACGGCGGCATTGGTCGAGCCGAGATTGGCGCTCGTCGCATTCGCCGCCTGCTGCAGCAGCACGATGTTATGTGCGAGCGAAGCGAAGGCCTCTGCGTTGTGCGCTAGAATCGCGAAGGCCTGCGGCGTGTGCGCCAGCGACGCAAAGGCCGCCGGATTATTCTGCATCGCGGCCATGGCAGCGGGATTGAGCGCGAGCGCCATGAACCCCGGATCGGAAGCCATCGCACGGAAGGTCGGATTCTTGACCATCAATTCGAACGCATCGGTCTGCATCAATTGCGCGACGCCGGTGTCGCCGAGCTTGACGTCCTTGGCGGAGATTTGATTGGCATGATAGCGCTCGGCCGGCATGATCGTGCCCGCGACGGGTCCGTTCTCCAGCGGAAGAACATGCGTCGCATAAAGCGCGCCTGCGCCAATGGCGATGAACGACGCTCCGGCAAGGAGAATCGACGTATTGCGTGACAGATTGCCCATAGTGCCCCCAGACGTTTACCTAGTACGCGGGAAGTTGGAATTTTCCGCCCGCACTTACAAGGGGCCTAGGCCTTAATTTATTTCAGGGATAACAAGGGGTTGAACACAATTCGGTCCAACTTTCGCCAGAATTAATGGTTCGAACTCTAAGTTAATACGATTAATGGGTACTCTGGCTCGACCTAGTTTTTACCTGCTTCCGCCTGTTCTGCACGCAACGCCCGCTTGAATCCTTCGCGCTGCTGCAACCTGTGCCAGTAGGGGACCAGTTTTTCCGGAAAGTCGTTCTCAAGCCCCAATGTGGTGGCAAGCAAGAGCGCATAGGAAAAGGAAATGTCGGCCATCGTGAAGCGGTCGGCGCAAACATAGCGCTCACCGGTCATGGTCGCCGCCGCCTTCAGCCGCGCGAGAAACCAGATGCGGTAGTCTTCCGCCGCCTGAACCGCGCGACGCTCAGGCGGTTCGAGCCGCGTATAGCGCAGCACAATGGTCTGCGGAAATGTCAGCGTCGCTTCTCCCATATGGAGGAAATTGAGATATTCCGCGAAGGCGTTTTCGTCCGGCGCCACCACAAGCTCGCTTGGACCGTACTTCGCACCCAAATAATGGCAGATGGCAGCGCTCTCGGTCATGCGATGCTCGCCGTCGAACAACACCGGCACCGTGCCCAAGGGATTGAGCGCGCGATAGTCCGGAAAACGGGCGCGCGGCGGGAACGGCATGAGGATGAGCTCGTAGGGCAGGCCAAGCTCTTCGAGGGCCCAGAGTGCGCGGAAGGAGCGCGCCGCCGCGCAGTGATATAGCCGGATCATGACCTCTCCCATAAAGTAAGCGGCGCCGCGCCGGCCGCGCCAGTGAGATCGTTATAGATGCAGCAGGACAACATCGTCATCCAGGATCGCGAAGAGCTTTTCTACCTGCTCGCAGAAGCTGCCGAATTCGAGCACGCGGTGATGTGCAGCTACCTCTACGCCATGTGGAGCCTGAAGCAGGACACATCCGAAGGCGTCAGCGCGAAAGAACTGGCCGCGATCGAAAGCTGGCGGCAGTCGCTTCGCCAGGTCGCGCTTGAGGAAATGCTGCATCTTGCGCTCGTCAACAATCTCCTGGCGGCGACGGGCGCCTCGCCGCATCTGTGGCGACCGGAATTCCCCGTGCGCTGCGGTTGGTTTCCGGCCGATGTGGTGATGCGGCTCGCTGCGTTCTGCGAAAACACGATCGATCACTTTATGTACATCGAACGGCCCGAGGGCATCAGGCTCAAGGACGGCGCCGGGTTCGATCATCCCGACCATCACCCCCGGGCCGCTCGGCCTGAACTTTTGTCGCCGACGCCGCGCGACTATACGAGCCAGGGGCAGCTCTATCACAGCGTGCTGCGCGGCCTTGGCCGTCTCAGCCAAGAGATCGGCGAGGACAACGTCTTTGTCGGCCATGGCGAGGCGCAGATCGGGACAGCGGAATTCGCCATGCCCGGCCTTTTCAAGATCCGCAATCTCGCCGACGCGCGCCGCGCGGTGGAGGAAATCGTCCAGCAAGGCGAGGGTGCGCCGGCCCATCGCGACGGCTCGCACTATCAGCGTTTCGCCGCCATCAAAGAGGAACTTGCGAGCCTGCGCCGCGCCAACCCGGCGTTCGAGCCGGCGCGCCCGGCGCTTGCCAATCCCACCATCGACAATCCATTTGCCCAGCAGGACGTGGCCCTGATCAGCGATCCTGTGACGTCGAAGGTCGTGGATCTCGGCAATGCGCTCTACGCGCTGATGATGCGCACCTTCGCGCAGGTCCTGGCGCCGGCGCCCTTGCCGCGCGAGTTGCGCGTCGGTCTGGCAGCGGCCGCCAGCGCGATCATGCACGCGGTGGGACTTGTCGGCGAAGCCGTGACGCGCCTGCCGGCGGGAGCGGCCCACCGCGGCGCCACGGCCGGGCTCACCTTTTCGCTATCCCTTTCATCAGGGCAGCTGGTGCAGCGCTGCGCGGCGCAAATCCTGGGCGAGCGGGTGCGCGAGCTGGCCGCCGCAGCGGAGAAACTCGAGGCCGCCGTCCCGTCGCTGTCGGTGTCACGCCTGTTGCGCCCAGTGGCGGAGAGCTTCAGCGCCCTGCATGAAAATTTCGAGTCGCATCTGACCATCGCCGTCGACCATGTCGCGCAGCTCAAGAGCAAGCCCGCAACAGCGTCGACCATTGCGGGCGATGATCCCAACGTCGCGCGCACCAATGACATCACGCTGCGCTTCGACGGCTCGCGCTGCATTCATTCACGGCACTGCGTGCTCGGCGCGCCGAGCGTCTTTCTGGCCAACGTCAAGGGCGCGTGGCTGCACCCCGAAACCGTGCCGGTCGAGACCTGCGTTGCCATCGCACACGCCTGTCCTTCCGGTGCGATCACCTATGAGCGGCATGACGGCAAGGCGCAGGAGATGCCGCCCGCCGTCAATGTCGCGCGCGTCCGCGAGAACGGACCCTATGCCGTTCACGCCAAGATCGAACTTGCCGGCGCGGCGCCGATGATCCGCGCCACGCTTTGCCGCTGCGGCAAGTCGCGCAACAAACCGTTCTGCGACAACAGCCACCACGACGGACCCTTTGAGGCTTCGGGCGAGCCGGCAACGATCGAGTCCGAGGCGCTCGACGCGCGAGACGGACCACTGCGCATCGATCTTCTGGTCGACGGGCCGTTGCAGGTGCAAGGTAATCTCGAAATCTGTTCCGGCACCGGGCGCACCATCGTGCGCACGCAGAATGTACGCCTGTGCCGCTGCGGCGGTTCGGCGAACAAGCCGTTCTGCGACGGTACGCATGCGCGTATCGGATTCCGCTCGACCAATGCGGAAGTCGCTTCATGACCTGGTCCATCGTCGCCTTCGATCAGATGAGCGGCGCCTTTGGTGCAGCCGTCGCGACCAAGGCCTTCGCGTCGGGCTCGTTCGTGCCGTTCGTGCGCGCCGGCGTCGGCGCGGTCGGAACGCAGTCGCTCACCAACCGCTATCTGGCGCCGGTCGTGCTCGATGGCCTGGCGCGCGGATTGTCGCCGGCGCTCGCCATCCGCTCGGCGGTCGAGGGCGACGAGGGCCGCGAGATCCGCCAGATCCACGCCGTCGATCGCCACGGCCGTTTCGCCGCCTGGACCGGAAAGCATTGCGTCGAGTGGTGCGGCAGCGTCGGCGAAACCGGCGTCAGCGTCGCCGGTAACATGCTGAGCAACGAACGCGTCGCTGCCGCGACTCTGGCCGGCTTCAACGCCGATTCAAATCTCGCGCTCCCCGAACGCATGCTGGCTGCGCTCGAGAACGGCGAGGCCGCCGGCGGCGACCGGCGTGGGCGGCAGTCGGCGGCGATGGTGATGGTAACGACGGAGGATTTTCCTGATCTCAGTATTCGCGTTGACGATCATGGCGAACCGCTCGTCGAACTCAGACGCCTGCTCGGCATCTGGCGGCGCGAGCGCGCGCCGTTTCTCGGCAACTCACCATCCAAGGCCAATCCGGCCGGACTTCACGACATCGACAAGATCGAGGCCAACTGGAAGGCGCTGGGCTGGGATTTCCGCTTTCGGCGCTGACGCGCGCGCGGCTTAGTGTACGGCGACCGCGGTCGTGTTCGGCGTCAAGGTGATCACGCTTTCGGCCTCGCGCTCCACTGCGGCGCGACTGAAGAGCAGCGGCACGTAGTCGCCTGCCGCCCAGAGCGCAAAGAGATCGCGATAGTGCGGGCTGAAGGGATCACCCGATTGGCCCGGCGTGTTGATGATGACGGAATTGTCCCACTGGCCGGCATCGAGCACCATGCGTACCGAAGCGCCGCCGATGGCGGCATAGTCGAGGGTGCGATAGGTGGCGGCGCGGGGCGTCGAAGCCGAACCCGGCAGCTCGAGCGGACCCATCGACATCTGTGCGCGCAAGGTCGAGTCGGCAAGGACTGCAACCGCGGGATCGAACGTCGCGTGATGCAGCCGCCCCCAGCTCCAGCTCGTCATGTCCGGACCGAGAAGAGTCTTAAGTTCGGCCAATGCTTCGCCAAGGCTTGCGAGCAGCAGTTGATCGCGCGCCGCGGTCGGGTTGGGGCCAAGGGCGGCATCGGGATGCTCGAGATAGCTGATCACCGCGTCGGGCGAACCGTTGTCGACGATCGGGCGCGCAGCCGCCGGCGTAGCCACGCCGACTATCGTTTTGCCCAGATGCTCGCTCAGCCACACTTCATATATGGCGGCTGCCGCACTGCCGACGGTTTCGTCGTGATCCCATTGCTTGAGCAGGGTGAGTGCGCGGGCAACGTCGGGATCGGCGGATGAAAGAGGTGCCAGCAACGTCGTCAGCCGCGCCGATTCGGCGCTGTGACTGTCGGTCTGCAGCGCCATGGAATCGGCGAGGCTGGAACGCGGCAAATTGCTCAAGACCGCCTTGATGCGCGTGATGCGGGTCGGATCGGACCATTCGAAGGAGACGCGCCGTTCTTCCGCCGGATAGCCGGGCGGCAGGTTCATTTCGTTTGCGGTCGCGAGCCAACCTTGCTTCGGATTGTAGGACGACGGCAGCAGATCGCCGCTGAGAAATCCTTTCCATTCATAACGTCCGTCGCCCGGTACAGGCAGCAGTCCGTCCCAGTTGGGGCGTACCGGCGTGATGCCGCCCGGCGCCCAGCCGATATTGCCGTGAATATCGGCGTAGACGAGGTTGAGCGGCGGCGCGCCCCACGCATCGCGTCCAGCCTTGAAATCGTCCCACGATTTGGCATGCCACATGCGCGTGCTGCCGAGATAGCCGGAGACGCCTGGCTCGTTCCACACGGTGCGGATCGCGAATGCACGGCTCTTGACGGTATCGAGCGCCAGTATCGGGCCGTGCCGCGTGAAGCGCAGCTCGACGCTGCGCGGCGTTTCGCCCTTGACCTCGATCGTCTCGCGCACGATGCGCATTTTTTCGTAACCGTCACCGTACCTATAGCTATCCGGATCGCCCGGCTTCAGCGTGTAGATGTAGAGATCTTCCTGATCGGCGTTGAAGATCGTCAGCCCCCAGCCGATCTGGTCATTGTGTCCGAATGAAATGCCCGGCAAGGCAGGCTCGCCGGCGCCGATGAGCGAAAGCCCCGGCGCGCTCAATTGCACGATGTAGCGCAACGATGGCACGCCGAGCTGGCGATGCGGATCATTGGCAAGGATGGCGCGACCTGTCGTCGTGCGCGCCGGCGCGATCACCCAATTGTTGGAACCTTCCTCCGGCGCGTTCGCATCGCCATCGGCGAAACGGATCGGGCGTCCATTCACGGCGCCTTTCAGGATGAGCGGCGCGAAGCTGACCGCCTCGGTCGCCAGCTTATAGTCCTTGAGCACGTCATCGCTGACGTCGCAGGGATTGAGTCCATCCGGCACGACAGTCGTATGCGCGGGCTCGAGCTTGCGGCGCAAGCGATCAGCCGCGATGCCCGCGGCGCAAGCAACCCGGGCGCGCGCCACTTCCGACGTCAGGTTCGAGACCAATGCGTGGCTTCGGATGCGAACGACATCCTCGGCTTTCCACGCATCCGGCACAGTCGCGGTGAGCTTGAATTCGGGCGGCAGCGCTTTCGCGCCGGTACGAACTTCGGTCACATAGGCATTGATACCGCTGACAAAGTCTTCCGTCGCCTCGTGCGTGCCAGGCGCATAGGCGGCCCATTCCTTCGCCATGTCGCCGCGATAGAGAAAGAGGCGCGCGGCGCGATCTTCGTCGACATAGGCTGCGCCGAAGCTCTTGGCGAGCAAGCCAAGGCCGCGCTTGCGCCACAGATCGATCTGCCACAGCCGGTCGCGCGCGGCGTTGTAGCCTTGCAAGAAGAAAGCATCGTGCGTGTCGCTTGCGAAGATATGCGTGATGCCCCAGTGATCGACGATGATACGCGCAGGCTTGTGCAATCCGGTCACCGGCCAGGTCAGCTGCTGCACGGCAGTGGAAAATGGCGCGGTCTTGGCAGTGGAAGCCGCATCTGCAGCGCCGAGCGTCGCGAGCGCGCCGGCCAAAATGGCCATGACGTGAAGTCTGAACCGCATGGGGTCCCCCTGCTGCGCCATCTCAACCGAGTTGCGCACCAGCGGCAAGGAAAACCCCGCCAAAGTATCTAAGAAGTCGCTTCCTTTCGTCGAAATGCGTGGACGAGGCCTTCTTGACGGGCCCCGATTTTGTCCTTTTAGCGCACTAGAGCGTACACCTGCGCACCGCAAAGGATTTCTCCGAAGCGGCACAACTGCAACTCCGGAGTAACCCCGCCGCACTCCGGGAGGGGGTGGCGCTAACGCTTGGACTTTACACTCTTTGATCACCGGGCAATTGACTGGGACGCTTCACGGCTCGCTTACTCCTGCACGCGCAAACGATAACCCACGCCTTGCTCGGTGAGGATGTGGACGGGCCGCTCCGGGTCAGCCTCGATCTTCTGGCGCAACGAGCGAATGTAGACGCGCAGATACTGCGTGTCGGCCGTCGCGCCCCAAAGTTCGCGCATGGCGAATTTGTGCGTCAGCACCTTTCCCGCGTGTTGCACCAGCAGACGCAACAGGTCGAATTCGCGCGGCGAGAGTTTCACCTCTTCCCCGCGCACGATAACGACACGGCGAACAAGATCGACGCTGAGATCGCCGCTGCGAAAGATCGGCATCGTGCCTTCAGCCTGAAGACGGTGGCGTAGGGCGGCGCGCGCGCGCGCCATGAGTTCCTCGGTACCGAACGGCTTGGTGACATAGTCGTCGGCGCCAAGATCCAGCGCCTTCACCTTGCCGGTTTCGTCGTCTCGGCTCGACAGCACGACGATGGGAATTGCCGATCCCTTGCCCCGCAACGCCGCAATGACGGCGAAGCCATCCACGCCCGGCAGCCCGAGGTCGAGCACGATGAGATCGACGGCGCTGAGCTTCAGCGCCTCGAGGGCGGACTGACCGTCGGATGCTTCCAGCACATGATAGCCTTGCGCGGTGAAACTCGTCTTCAGGAGGCGACGGATTGGCGGTTCATCGTCCACGACAAGGACAGTGAGCGGTCCCGAAGTGCCGCTCATGCGGAGATTTCCTTCGGTGCGGCGGCAGGTTCGGCCGCGGGAAGTACGATGGTGAATACGGCGCCCTTTCGATCCGGACGATTGGCGGCAGTGATCGTACCGCCCATGGCTTCGACAAATCCGCGGCAGATTGCAAGGCCGAGACCCGTACCCGCGCGCTGCCTGTCCCCGGCGTGAACGCGGTAGAATTTGTCGAACACGCGCTCGGGCGCGTCGTCAGGCAAACCTGGTCCGTGGTCGGCGATTTGCAGGGTGATCCGGCCGTCGTCGCTGATCCGGCCGTCGTCGCCGCGCACCGAAATTGTGATCAATGTGCCAGGCGATGTGTACTTCGCCGCATTGTCCAGGAGATTGAACAGAACCTGTTCGAGCAACACGGGATCGCCTCGTGCCATCGACAGTTCAGCCGCCAGCTCTAGATTGACTTTGTGATGGGCCAATACCTTCGTTGCGCGCTGAAGCGCACTCCCGACTACGTCGCCAACATCGACCGATTCATTGCGAGATTGCACCGAGCCCGACTCTAGCCGAGTCATATCGAGCAAATTTGCGATGAAGCGGTTTAGCCGCTCCGCTTCCTCCTGGATCGTGCGGGTGAGTTCATCCTGCGCCTTGTCGTCGAGAGAATTACGATAGCTGCGTAGGCTCGTTGCCGAACCCAGAATGGAGGCCAGCGGCGTACGCAGATCGTGAGAGATGGAGGTGAGAAGCGCGTTGCGCAACCGCTCGGTTTCGGCAGCCAGCCGCGTGCGGTCGACATCTCCAACCAAATTGATGCGTTCGATGGCGAGAGCCGCCTGGTCCGATAGCGCATCAAGCAGTCGGCGTTGGTCAGGCGACAACAGAGGGCCGGGCGCATCGCGGTCAACGCCGATCACCCCGACCGTTCCACGACCGGTCTTCATCGGAAGAAAAAGACGTTTGGCGCCGGGCAATGTGTCGGCGCCGCGCCCCGCCGCTTGGGCATGCTGCCAAGTCCATTTGGCCGCCGCGAGATCGGCATCGTCCAACATGTCTTCGGGCGGAAACCCCGCGCGCACTTCCACGGTTTCGCCCACCGGCAAAAGCAAGACCACGCGCACTCTCAACATTTGTGCGATCTGATGTGCCGTTGCCCATAATAGATCGTCGAGCTGGATCACGCCTGCCAGTTTGCGGCTGAAGAGATACAGATCCTCCGTCATCTTGGCGCGCTGTTGTGCGGTGAGGGCCTGTGCCTTCACCCGGCCCGTCAAATTGCTGGCGATGATGGCGATGATGGCGAATACGAAGAGCGCCAAGACGTTCTCTGGATCTGCAATCGTGAATGTATAAAGCGGTGGCAGGAAGAAGAAATTGTATGCCAGCACGCTGACGAACGATGCGAACAGCGCCGGCCAAAGGCCGTAAGTCACCGAGCTCGCGAGCACGGCCGTCAGAAATACAAGCGCTATGTCGGAAACTCCGAGCGTGCGCTGGAGCGCCAATCCAACCAGCAACGCAGCGACGACCATAAAGGCGCTGCCGCCATACGCGCCCGGATCGATCCGCATGCCAAGCCTCGCACGCGGCTGTGCTCGGCTGGGCGTCTCATCGACTTGTTCGCTCTGTTGTTCCGGGACCACGTGCACGCTGACGTCGCCGGCGCGGCGGATGACTTCGTGCGCCACCGACGATTGGACCAACTCGCGCCAGCGCGAACGTTGACGGGTGGCGACAACGATGTGCGTGAAGTTGTTGGCGTGCGCGTATTCGATGACACCATCCGCGGTGGATGCCGCTGGCACCGTCACCGCCTCGCCGCCGAGGCGTTCGGCAAGACGCAGAGACTCGGCAATATGATCGCGTTCCGTGTCGCTGAGCTGCTGCGTACGCGACGTCTCGACATGAATCGCCGACCAGGATGCCCGCAAGCGATCCGCCAGCCGGCGGGCATAGCGCACAAGTGCAGCGCTTCCCGGTCTGGCGCTGACGCACACAAGCACTCGTTCGCTCGCTTCCCAGGGCCCCTGGATCGCGTGCGCGCGCATATAGTCGACCATCTGCGCGTCGACACGTTGGGCGGTGCGACGCAGGGCGAGTTCGCGCAGGGCCGTGAGGTTGCCGGGCGTGAAGTAGCTTCGAATGGCGCGTTCGGCTTGTTCGGGAACGTAGACTTTTCCTTCCTTCAGGCGCTGGATCAGGTCTTCCGGCGTCAAGTCTACGAGCTCGACGTCATCCGCGCGGTCAAGAATTGAATCCGGCACCGTCTCGCGTACGCGTACGCCCGTGATCCGTGCCACGACGTCGTTGAGGCTTTCCAGATGCTGGACATTCAGCGTCGTGTAGACGTCGATGCCGTTGGCGAGGATTTCCTCGACATCCAAGTGGCGTTTGGGATGGCGGCTGCCCGGCGCGTTTGTGTGTGCCAGTTCGTCGACGAGCACCAATTTCGGCTTGCGCTGGAGTATGGCATCGAGATCCATCTCAGCCAGTACATGGCCTTTGTAGGGCAGCCGGCGCTTGGGGATCTTCTCGAAACTCTTGGTGAGCAGATCGGTTTCGATGCGGCCATGCGTTTCGACCACGCCGATCACGGCATCCACGCCGTCCAACCGGCGCTGACGGCCCTGCAACAGCATCTCGTAGGTCTTGCCGACGCCGGGGGCGGCGCCGAGAAAAACCTTCAGGCGGCCGCGGCCTTCTTCTCCCGCCTGGCGAAGCAGCGCTTCGGGCGATGGACGATTTTCGCGGTCCGAGCGGTCCTCAGCCATGCAGCGAGTTTACGCCCTTCGCAGTCGTCTTCCACCATCAGTGCGCTGCATCGAGCGCCATGTTCAGCTTCAGAACGTTGACATGTGGCTCGCCAATGACGCCGAGCAGCCGGTCTTCGATGTGATCGGCCACAATCTGGCGCAGCTTCGCCTCCGACATGCCCCGCGCCTTCGCCACTCTTGGCACTTGGAAATAGGCACCGGCAGGCGTGATGTCGGGATCGAGACCGCTTGCCGAAGTTGTCACCAGATCGACCGGAATCGGGAGATTTGGATTTTCCGCGTGCAGCTTTGCGGCATCGCCCGTCACGCGCTTGATGAGCGTTCTGGAAGTCGGCCCCAAGTTCGAGCCGGACGAGTTGGCGGCGTCGTAGCCATTGCCTGCTGCGGACGGTCTGCCGTGGAAATACTTCGCGCTGGTGAAATTCTGGCCCAAGAGCTCTGAGCCGACTACCTTGCCGTTGACCGTGACCAGACTGCCGTTCGCCTGATGTGGAAAGAGAAACTGGGCGATGCCCGTCATTCCGAGCGGATAGGCAAGCCCAGTCAGAAGGGTCATCAACACGATCATCAGGATTGCTGGACGAATTTGGCGAAGCATTGCGGCGCGCTCCTCAGATGAGACCGGTGGCTGTGACGAAGAGATCTACCAGCTTGATTCCGGCGAACGGAACGACGATCCCTCCGACTCCATAGATGAGAAGATTGCGGCGTAGCAGTGCAGCCGCGCCGACCGCGCGATATGCCACTCCGCGCAATGCCAGCGGAATCAGCGCGATGATGATCAACGCGTTGAAGATGATCGCGGACAGAATCGCGCTCTGCGGCGAATGCAAGTGCATGATGTTCAGCGCCTGCAACTGCGGATAGAAGGCGACAAACATCGCAGGAATGATCGCGAAATACTTGGCGACGTCGTTGGCGATCGAAAATGTAGTCAACGCACCACGCGTGATGAGTAGCTGCTTGCCGATTTCGACGACCTCGATGAGCTTGGTCGGATCGCTGTCGAGATCGACCATGTTGCCGGCCTCGCGCGCGGCCATCGTACCCGTATTCATCGCCACGCCGACATCAGCCTGGGCCAACGCCGGTGCGTCGTTCGTGCCATCGCCGCACATGGCAACCAGCTTGCCTTTGGCCTGCTCATCGCGGATGAGCTTCAGCTTGGTCTCCGGCGTTGCCTGCGCCAGAAAATCGTCGACGCCGGACTCGGCTGCGATGGCGGCGGCCGTAAGCGGATTGTCGCCGGTGATCATGACCGTGCGAATTCCCATCTTGCGTAGAGCGGCGAAGCGCTCACGAATGCCGCCTTTCACGATGTCTTTCAGATGAATGACGCCGAGCAATTTGCCGTCCTTGGCCACGGCGAGCGGCGTTCCGCCGGATTTGGCGATGCGTTCGGCGAAGGTCGTGAGTTGTTGCGCGGTCTCCGCTCCGACGGCCTGGATCGCGGCGCTGACTGCACCGTCGCGGCCGCCTGCGGTCGGTATGCCCTTCTGCGCGCGAACATAGTCGAGCACCGCATCCACCGCACCTTTGCGGATGGAAGAGCCGTCCACATCGATGCCACTGATGCGCGTCTGCGCCGTGAAGGGGATGAACTGTGCAGAAAGCGCCGCCATTTCACGGCCGCGAATTTGATATTTCTCCTTCGCCAAAACCACGATTGAGCGGCCTTCGGGTGTTTCGTCGGAAAGTGAAGCGAGCTGCGCCGCGTCGGCCAAATCTCGCTCGCTCACGCCGGTGAGTGGCAGGAACTCGGTGGCCTGGCGGTTTCCCAAGGTTATCGTGCCTGTCTTGTCGAGCAGCAAAGTGTCGACGTCCCCCGCGGCCTCGACGGCCCGTCCCGACATGGCCAGGACATTGAACCGCACCAGGCGGTCCATGCCGGCAATGCCGATGGCCGACAACAGCGCGCCAATCGTCGTCGGAATGAGGGTCACGAAGAGCGCCACGAGCACCAGAATGCTGATCGAGCCCCCCGCGTAGTGCGCAAAACTCGGAATCGTGGCCACGGCGAAAACAAAGATGATCGTCATGCCGGCCAGCAAGATATTCAACGCGATCTCATTGGGGGTCTTCTGACGCTCGGCGCCTTCGACCAGCGCGATCATGCGATCGATGAAAGTCGATCCCTGGGCTGCAGTGATCTTCACCTTGATCCAGTCCGAAATCACCAAAGTCCCGCCAGTGACGGCCGAACGGTCGCCACCACTCTCGCGAATGACCGGTGCGGATTCGCCCGTGATCGCCGCTTCGTTGACCGAGGCCACGCCCTCGATAACGTCACCGTCGCTGGGGATGAGATCGCCTGCTTCCACCAGCACGATGTCCCCCTGCTTGAGCGCCGTGGCGGGAACCGAATTCCACTTGGTGCTGCCCTTTTCGTAGAGCTTGGCCGCAGCCTCGGTCTTGGTTTTGCGTAAGGAGGCGGCTTGCGCCTTGCCGCGGCCCTCGGCGACCGCTTCAGCGAAGTTGGCAAAGATCACCGTGAACCAAAGCCACAGATTGATCTGGAACGCGAAACCAAGATTCGGTGCGCCGCTGATCAGATCGCGGAGGAACAGGATCGTGGTTAGAGTGGCGACAATCTCCACCACGAACATGACCGGATTGGCGATCATGTGCCGCGGATTGAGCTTCAACACAGCGCCCCAGATGGCCGGGACCAGGATTTTCGGATCCGTCATCGTGGAGGCTGCCGTCCGTTTATTCAGCTTCTCGATGCCCATCGGCCGGTCCATTGTCGTGTCCATGATTTGCCGTCCTTAGAACAAATTGCCGGCGAGCATCGCGAAGTGTTCGACGATGGGGCCAAGCGCGAGCGCCGGGAAATACGTCAGACCGCCCATGATCAAGATCACACCGATCAGAAGACCGACGAAGAGACCGCCATCAGTGGGAAACGTGCCCGCCGATGGAGGCACGATCTTCTTCATGGCCAGCGATCCAGCGACCGCAAGCATCGGTACGATCATGAGGAACCGACCGATCAGCATCGCGAAACCAATCGTCACGTTATAGAAGAGTGTGTTGGCGCTGATGCCTGCAAACGCACTGCCGTTGTTGCCCGTTCCAGATGTGTAGGCGTAGAGAATTTCGCTGTAACCGTGCGGGCCGGCGTTCGCCGGTCCGGAAAGACCCGCCGGCAGCACGACAGCCAAGGCCGTAAAGCCGAGTATAGAAAGCGGCAAGATCAGAATGGCGAGCATCGCCATCTTCACTTCCTTCGCCTCGATCTTCTTGCCGAGATATTCCGGTGTGCGTCCGACCATGAGTCCGGCAACGAACACGGCAATCACGGCGAAAAGCAGCATGCCGTAGAGGCCCGAGCCCACGCCGCCGAAGATGATCTCGCCCAACATGATGTTGATGATCGGGATCATCCCACCAAGCGGCATGAAACTGTCGTGCATCGAGTTGACCGCGCCGCATGAGGCATCGGTCGTGATGGTCGCGAACAGCGCGGAGTTGGCGATGCCGTAGCGGACTTCCTTGCCTTCCATATTTCCGCCGGCCTGCAGCGGACCTGCAGACTGATCGATGTGCAGCGGTGCGAAAGCGGGGTTGGCCTGAGACTCCGCCGGATAAGTCACCGCCACACCCGCAAGAAACAGCATCCCCATTGCGGCAAAGATCGCCCAGCCCTGACGCTGGTCGCCGACCATGCGGCCAAACATGTTGGTGAGGGCTGCGCCTAGTGAAAAAATGAGAACGATTTGGACAAGGTTAGTCAGCGCATTGGGGTTCTCGAGCGGATGCGCGGAGTTGGCGTTGAAGAATCCGCCGCCATTGGTGCCCAGCATCTTGATGACTTCCTGGGAAGCCACCGGGCCTTGGGCGATGGCCTGCTTGACGCCTTCCAGATTGACCGTGTCGGTGTAGGGCGAAAGGTTCTGCGGCATCCCCTGCCAAACGAAGAACAGGCCGACGACGATCGAAATCGGCAAGAGGATGTAGAGCGTGCAACGGGTCAGATCGACCCAGAAGTTGCCGATCGCCTTCGCTGATCGCCGTGCAAAGCCTCGCACCAGGGCCACAGCGAGCACGATGCCCGTCGCAGCCGAGAGAAAATTGTGCACCGTCAGTCCTGCCATCTGCACCAGATAGCTCATCGTCGTCTCGGGGACGTACGATTGCCAGTTCGTGTTGGAGATGAAACTCATCGCCGTGTTGAAGGCGAGATGTTCACCGACCGCCGGGAATTTCTGCGGGTTGAACGGCAAAACATTTTGCAGACGCATGAGCGCGTACAAAGACATAAAGCCAGCCAGACTGAACGCGAGCATTGCGACGCCGTAGATGACCCAATGCTGGTCTTCCTTCTCGTCCACTCCGCTGATCGCATAAAAGAAGCGCTCGATCGGGTGCAGCAATGGCGATAGAAACGTCTTCTCACCATTGAACACGCGCGTCATATAGCCGCCGAGTGGCGCAGTGATCGCGATGATGATCACGCAATAGACCGCGATCTGAATCCAGCCGTTTAGGGTCATCGATTATGTCCTCAGAAACGCTCGGGGCGGACCAATGCATAGACGAGATAGCCGAGCACAAAGAGCGTTACCGCAGCGCCGAGGATGTAGTCGAAAGTCATTGTTGGCGTCCTACAGCCGGTCGCATGCGAGCGAGTATGCGATGGCGACTATAAAAAAGACCAAACCGGCGGCGATGAGAATTGCATCCATCATGAATATTTTCTCCGGCCGGAACGAGCGCCTACTTCCATCGCTAGCGAGTGCTCGCCTACGCCCCCAGAACGATCTGGGCCAACGCTGCGAGCGCGAGCGGAACGAGAAGAATCAGTCCAGTTTCGAAGAGAACTCGCTGCATGGAATTTTCGGATCGCGCGGAGTGTCCGATTTGCCGAGCCGCATCAGTCTCTCCGGCGGCAAACCAATCCCAACGCTTAGGATCGGACAGGGCGTGAAGGTAACGCATCGATTGCTCCGGACTTGAATGTCAGATGCAAAAGATGCGCTTTTCGACCATAGGAATTCGAGGCGGTTCGAGCGGCCGAGATATATAGAAGTCATAAGTCTCTGGGGCGCAGGCACGTCCAAATGCTTGCTCTCCACCACGAGTAACCCCGAAGTAGCCGCGGCTGCCGAATATCATTTGGAGACGACAAGGGCGGCCCATTCGTACCCAAAGAAGAAGAGTCTTCTGCGACCTTCGGCCATCGGGAGATTGGTGCCGCCTGCGTGACTCGAACACGCGACCCCGTCATTACGAATGACGTGCTCTACCGGCTGAGCTAAGGCGGCCCGACTGGCGCCCACCGGGCGTTTCGCAAAGCGGGCGGAAAATACGCACACCGGCGCGCAACTGCAACAACGATTTCCCCTAAGGAAAGCGAGCTTTTTGACGTTGCTCTGCCGCCGCACGGAGGCCATGCTGCGTCAAACCAACAACAAGTAGCGTCCCATGCTGAGCAAAGCCGACGACTTTCCCGTCCATCAGTTGCCGGAACCGATTGCCACGTCGGGTACCGACCGCAACTTCTACGACCGCTACTTCTTCAACGGCTATTCACCCGACGGTGCGGTCTATTTCGCCGTCGCGCTCGGCGTCTATCCCCATTTGAACGTGATGGATGCGGCCTTCTCGGTGATCGACGGCGGCGTGCAGCACAATCTGCATGCCTCGCGGCTGCTCAACATGGAGCGTATGGATACCAAGGTCGGGCCGATCTCGGTCGATGTCGTCGAACCGCTGAAGGTGTTGCGCGTGCGGGTCGGCGACAATACGCACGGCATCAAGGCGGATATCGTCTTTCGCGCCCGCGCGCCGGCCGTCGAAGAGCCGCGCTTCACCTATCGCCAGGGCCCGCGCACGGTGATGGACTATACCCGCCTTACGCAGAACGGCGCTTACGAAGGTTGGATCGAAATTGCCGGCAAGCGCATCGAGGTCACGCGCGACGTCTTTCTCGGCACGCGCGATCGTTCCTGGGGCGTGCGGCCCATCGGTCTGGGCGATCCGCAAGCTGTCGCGCCGCCGCGCGCGCCGCAATTCTATTGGCTGTGGTCGCCGCTCAACTTCCCTGATCGTTTCATGCTTTATCACAACAATGCCGACAGCGACGGCACGCCGTGGAACAGCGCATCGGTGATCGGAGAATTGGGCGAGAGGCCAGCGGCACACATGGCGAGCTGTCGTTCAAGCGTCGACTACAAATCCGGCACGCGGCATGCCAGGCGCTGCATCATCGAGACGCGCGATGCGAAGGGCGGCGAATGGCGCGCCGAACTCACCGCCAAGTACAATTTCTACATGTCGGGCATCGGCTATGGCCATCCGGAATGGAGTCACGGCCGTTACAAGGGCGAAAACGAGCTGATGTACGATTCGTTCAAAACCGCCGAAGTGAACGAGAACCTGCCGCACTTCCAGCACATCCAGGCGTTCGTCGACGCAACACTCACCGGACCCGGCGTGAAGGCGAGCGGTGTGGGCATTCTCGAGCAACTGGTCGTCGGCGTGTTCGAGCCGCACGGCCTCAAGGGCGTGTTCGATCCCGCGCCATGAAGGAGTTGGCCGACAAGCTCGCCGCCTATCTGCGCGTAAAGCTTGCCGCGCCGGACCTCACCGTCCACGACCTCGCACGCATCCCGGGCGGCGCATCGCGCGAGACTTATCGCTTTCGCGCGCGCCATGTCGTTGGCGGCAAGAAGCTCGATCGCGGCTTGATCCTGCGCCGCGATCCCGTCGCGAGCCTGATCGAAACCGAACGCACCACCGAGTACCGCGCCTATGACGCGTTCCACAAACTCGGCCTGCCGGTGCCGGAGCCGATTGCGCTCGAGCTTGGCAGCGCCGCTTTGGAACGACCCTTCTTCATCATGGCTGAGGTCGAGAACTGCGCGCCCGGCAGCATCATGAATACCGAACCCTATGGCGAACATCGTCAAAAGGTCGGCGAGCAATTCTACACGGTGCTTGGCAAAATCGCAGCGGCCGATCCCGGCGCCATCGGTCTTGGCGACTTCGAAGGCGCCAAGAACGTCAACCACGCGGCGATGCACGAAGTTGCCCGCTGGGAGAAAGTCATCGACGAGGACGAGCGCGAGCCACAGCCGATCGTACGCGCGGCGTTGCGCTGGCTGAAACGCAATCCGCCGCCGCCGGCGCAGAAGATCAGCGTCGTCCACGGCGACTATCGCACGGGGAATTTTCTCATCGACGATGGCGGAACGATCCGCGCCGTTCTCGACTGGGAAATGTCGCATCTGGGTGATCCGCTCGAAGATCTCGGTTGGGCGATCGATCCGTTGTGGGCGGGCGCCGACCCTGCACGACCGGGCGGTATGATCCCGCGCGCCGATGCGATCAGGACCTGGGAGGAGGCAAGCGGTCTCAAGGCTGATCACAAGGCGCTGCATTGGTGGGAAATCTTCGCCAGCCTCAAAGGTACCGCGATCTGGATTTCGGCGGCGCTCGAATATGCCGACGGACGCAATATCGATCCGATCAACGCATTCTCCGGCTGGTACTGCCTGTCGGTCCACAACAAGGTGCTCGCGGAGCGTCTGGCGGCAGAGGTGGGAGCATGAAACCGGAAGTCGGAACCATTCTCGGCCTGACGGTCCAGAAACTCGCGATGGGTATTGGCGACGAAGGTGCACCTTTTGCGCAGGGCACTGTCGGTTTGCTTGCCAGCGTGCTCACGCTCTCGGCGAAGGAATATGAACGTGGCGCCGACATCCGGTTCACCGAGAATCGCGAAATTCGCGCCCTCTTCGCCGAACTGGCGCCGTCAGTCGTGGACGTGACGCTGCGCGAGGACTTGCTCGCTGCTTCCGTCGCCAGCGATCCTTCGCTGCGCATTTCGGACTTGAACGAAGGCAATTATGCGCTGCGCCGATTGTTGACGCGTCTGCAGATCTACGCAGAAGAGCATGGTGCGCTCGAGGCACAAAAGCGTATATGGGCCGTCCTCAAAGCCCTCGCACAACGCCGCCTCGTCCAGCTTGGTCCCTGATATTCAAACGCGTTCGCCGATCGCCGTTCGTCTTTCGGCCATGTGGGGTACGTGGGGCACCAGCGGCGGCATCTACACGCCGTTCGTCGGTGCGTGGCTCGCCTATACGGGCCTGCGGCCAATCGAAATCGGCGCATTGTTGTCGAGCGGCATGTTGCTCAGAGTGATCGTCCCACCGATCACCGGCATCATCGCCGATGCGCGCAATGACCGGCGCAGCATGATCGTCGCCTTGATGGGCGTACAGCTCGTCTGTTGGAGCGCGCTCAATTGGTTCCTCACACCGTTCGCGCTCTTCGTGCTCGTGGTGATGTCGAACATGGCAGGAGGCGCGGCCGGCCCGCTGGTGGAGAGCGTCAGCATGCGGCTCGCCGAACGTTTCGGCTTTGACTATGGCCGGGTGCGGCTGTGGAACTCACTCGCTTTTGCGATCAGCAATGTGGTTTCGGGTCTGGCGATTTCGCGCTGGGGCATGGCCGTCTTCGTACCATGGCTCACCGTCTCGCTGGCGCTCACCTTTGCATCGGTGTGCTGGCTGCCGCCCTCACCGCCTGGGCAATCCAAGAGTCAACTTCGTATTCGACTCGTCGCCACGGTGGCGGAGGCGCGCGAGCTCGTCGGCTCGCGCATCTTCCTTCTCTTTCTGCTTGCGGCAAGCTTCGATCAGGCCAGCCACGCTTTTTATTACAGTTATGGCGGGCTGCATTGGCGCGCGCTGGGCTACAGCGGTGCGGTGATCGGCATGATCTGGCCGCTCGGCGTCATCGCCGAAGCTGCGCTGTTTTCAGTTTCGCTGCGCGTTTTCCGCACTGTCGGCGCTACACGCCTTCTGCTCCTGGGTGGACTTGGCTGCATTCTGCGCTGGACGATCCTTGCTTTCGATCCGCCTTTCGCATTCGTCGTCTTCGCCCAGTTCCTGCACGGCGCGACGTTTGCGCTCGCTCATCTGGGCGCAATGTATTTCGTCCTCAAAGCCGTTCCGCAACGCTTGGCCGCAACGGCACAAAGTCTCTACGCGGTCGGCTCCAATGGAATTGTCATGGGCCTGGCCACTGCGGCGTGCGGTCCGCTCTACGAAGTCTATGGCGGGCGCACTTATCTTCTGATGTCGGCGATGGGATTGGTTGCCGCCAGCTTCGCTTTCTGGCTCGGTGGTGCCTGGCACGGCGGACGCATCACGCAAGACGGCGGCGAAGAGATTGGCGACGCGATCTAATTGCCTTCGATCCTTCGACAGGCTCAGAACGAGAAGTGAGAATTGGCCCTCACCCTGGTCCGCACGCTGTCGCTACGGACTGTCGAAGGGCGAGTGTCACCCGCGCGGATGCGCCTTTTCATACACCGCCATCAGCTTTTTCGTGTCGATTTGCGTGTAGGTCTGCGTCGTCGACAGCGAGACGTGGCCGAGCAGTTCCTGCACGCTACGCAGATCGCCACCATTGGCGAGCAGATGGGTGGCGAAGGAGTGGCGCAAGGCGTGCGGCGTAGCGCGTTCGGAAAGGCCGAGCGCACCGCGCAACTTTTCCATCACGAGCTGCGCCTCGCGCGCGCTCATTGCTTTGCCGCGGCGCGACAGGAACAAGGGTGAATCCTTGGCGCCAGTAAAGGGAATGCACTTGTCATAAGCATCGATGGCGGCGCGCACTGCGCCCAGCAATGGCACCACGCGCTCTTTGCTGCCCTTTCCCAGGATCGTCAGCGACGATGGCACGGGAACATCACCACGCCTGAGACTGAGCGCCTCGGAGATTCGCAAGCCCGCGCCATAGAGCAGAGTCAAAAGCGCCACATCGCGAGCGCCCAGCCATTCGACATCGTGTTCGCCGGCGACTTCGATCGCGCGCGCGGCGTCGGCTTCGCTGAGCGGCCTTGGCAGCCCGCGCGCAACGCGCGGCGTGCGTATGCTGCGGGCGGCCGCGTTCTCGAGGATGTCTTCGCGCGCCAGATAACGGAAGAAACTGCGCACGGCCGCCAGCGCGCGTTGCACGCCCTTGGCGCCCAATCCCTGGCTTCGCCGCACCGTGATGAAGGCACGGATGTCGGCTGGGACGAGCTTAGCGAGCGAACGGTCGCTGACCGTTTCGCCCAGATGCTCGTGCAGGAACGCGAGAAAGCGCGCCGCATCGTCGCCGTAGGCACGCAACGTGTTGGCGCTGGCGCGCCGCTCATGGGCAAGCGACGCCAGCCAAAGTTTCTTCAGATCTTCGGCAGATCGAGCCATGCACGGATTGCCCGTTCGAGTGCGCGGGCGGCATAGCGCAGTCCCATCGCCGCTTCCTCGCCTTCAAGCGCGCCCGGTGCAGTTGCACCGAGGACAAAGAGCGCGGCGGGCGCCTTGCGGCCGATCTTGAGACGGAAGGCGGCGAGGCTTCGGCAATCGCCGCCGCCGCTACCGAGCAGAAGCTCGCCGCCGCCCGAAAGAATTGCACCCATGCCGTCGCGGCCGAGCACAGCTTCGATGGTGCCCGGCGGGATCAGCCGCACGCCATCGGTGTGGGTTGGAGAATTACGTTCGCCTTCGACGCAGATCGCCGCTCGATCGGCGCCGAAAGAAGGCGCTGCAGCGATGGCGACCGCAATTGCTTCGGCGAAGCTGCGCGCATCGATGAGATCCAGAACAAAGCGCCGCACGCCCTCGCCCAACAGCACGCTCGCGCTCTGGCGCCCACGCATTGCCTCACGCTCAGCCTTGAGCACAGCGTTTTCGGCCGCCAGCCGGTCGATCACGAAGCGCTGCAGGTCGCGCACCTCACCCAGCTCGGCGCGATCGGGCAGCAGCAAG
>Ga0070712_100000077_pt1 | contig 50870 bp, 49 predicted proteins | sample LARL81metaG_FD_71396 | JGI IMG/M metagenome (GOLD analysis project Ga0070712, IMG submission 71396) | Corn, switchgrass and miscanthus rhizosphere microbial communities from Kellogg Biological Station, Michigan, USA - LAR L8-1 metaG | ecosystem: Host-associated > Plants > Roots > Rhizosphere ...
CTGCGATCTTGCTCAGAATCGTGTTGGTAATGTCGATCGTTCCGCCGACATCCTTGGTGTCGTGATCGATTTCCGGTCGATCGCTCTCATCCAACTGCGAGTCGGCATGCACGCGCGCGAGCGCTGCTTCGATCGCCTCCTTGATGAACGTCCTGCACACCGATTGGGGCCGATCTGACTGCCACGAATAGAAGATCTTCATTGGGCACCAAGCCAGTTCTCTTTAAGCGACAGGAGTTCGCGGCTGTAATAGTCCGTCTTCTGCGCGATCCACTTATGCGTTTTTTCGTCTGTCGCTTGAGTTTGCTTTGCGTGGGCGACCCAATCAGCGCCGCTGCGTGCTAGACGAGCAGCCAAGTATCGCGGGACATCGCGCTGCACCACTTTAAGGGCCTGCGGATAGACGCCCATCATCAAATAAGGTCGACGTCCAGACGTGCCAAACGCGTCGCGTTGGGACGCCCACAACGCTTCGGGGAGACACTCGCCAAGTCGCGTGCCCAACACCACGTTGGTTACCGCTTCGGCCTCGCTCGTCAGAACGGGAAACAGCGTACCCAGATAGGCGCGCGCGCCGGAAAACGCGAAGGTCTGGGCGAGCTTGTGCCAGGAACAGCAGGCGTTATTCAAGATCGTCGGATTGCCATCATCTGCTATGGACCGCGGCAGCGCCAGATAGTTATGGTCACGCATGCGCAGGGCGGCCGAGCCGATGACGCGGGCGATCGGTTCTTTCTTTGTGGGCTCCATCGGCGGCTTGGCGCGAATCCGTTCCATAAACGCCGTCATAGCTGTTCCGACGTAAAGATGTTCCTTTTTCTCGGGATCATTCCAATCGACCCCATCCAAGGTCACAAAGCGCATATATTGCGTGACATTCAACATGTCCTTGTCATCGGTATCGGCGACGCCGATTGCGATGTCGACGACAAGAGTTCGATTGATCCCTTCATCGTCGGTATACTCATAGGTCCATTGGCTCCCCGACACGTCACCGCAGTGGGTGGCAAAGACCAGAAGGTCATACGGGTACATCTCGACCATCTCCGTAATATTGCGGACGGTGGCGCCCCCACCCTCATAGCAGCGCAGGAAGATTCCTTGTGCCGGCAACAACTGCTCAGCCGCCCGCATTTCCGGTGCCTCGGTTGTCTTCGGATCGACGAGAACGGCGACGTCGAGACCCCGTGCCCGGGGCTGTTGCGATGCAAAGCCGTTCGCAATCACAACGCCGAGGTCGGGATAGTCAAACAAATGAGTTGATGGATGTTCGGGAAACGCAAATCCGTACGGCAAGCCGCTTCCAATAAAGGTCAGCGAGCTGTTGTCGGCGAGCGGCAATCCATCGCAGCGTTTGCGAATCTCAGGTCGGAATTCTTCCAACGCTTGCGACGCGGAACGCGTGCGGTCCTCTTGCACACTGTAGAAGCGCTCTAACACCTCCTCTGCGGCGTTCCGATCAACGTTGGGAATTAGAAAGAGGCCGGCGCCGATCGAGAAAGCGTAGTTCGCCGCGATAACCTGGACGAGCTCGTCGCCTTCTTCGCATACAACCATATGTCCGGATAGCGAAGTAATGTTTTCGATGGATGATGCGCGATCCGTGAATTTGATCGCGCTGCCGCGGCGGAGTGCTTTGAGAAGGCCGATGCCAATTCTCGTTTGGCCCCAGGAAATCACTTCGGAAAGAGCGGGCTGCTCCAGCGAACCAGTGTCCTGCCAATCGCGGACGATCGTGAGCCGCGTCCGCCGTCGTTCTCCCGCATGGGTCCGCAGGGCCTCGACAGACTCGTCCGCAAGCCCGGCTAACACGATCCGCTGCGAGCGGGCCCGCGCCGTGGCATTGAGGCGTCGGATAACTTCTGCATCGGCATCGTGCCGTCCGAGGCGCGGGCCATCGAAAACAGGCAGATAAGCGTCAGGACGGGCAAGCAGGCACGAGAGCCGTGCTGCCAGTTTTGGCTGGTCACTGATGATGGCGTGCGAAGAGAGTACCGGGCACTTCACCGCTTGCCCCCCCCTTTGTCGTCACCGCGATGTACTACCCGTGCCAATCGGAGCGCTCCGCGTCTTCATCATGCGAGCGGGCGTCTTCCTCGTAGCTTCTGGCGATCCGCTCCAAGCTGGCCGATGTGCGCGGCCATTCCAGCGCCGTCGCCTTCGCAAAGTCACGATATCGAGCTACCAAGTCACGCTCTTGCGCACCGCCATCGCTCGGAAGGCGCGTGGTCACTCCGCGACGGTTGTGCAGACCAATCTGAAATCCTGATTCGAGATGCTTGCTGCGGGTGATCTCGATCACGTCACGCACGGGAGCTGCCGGCCAAATGCCATCGGCGTCCACGGGCGATGCAGACAGCGCTTCACCAATCTTTTGATCGGCGATATCGGCACGGCCTACAGCAGCCGCGAGTTTGCGAGCCTTCTTGACCCAGCTTTCCAGCGCAGCGCCATCGATGTGGCCATCCGGCATTGTGCCGGGCACACGGTTCCAAACACGCAGTAGATCAAACGCACGCGACGCGACAGCTTGCGCTTGTTCGGGATTGTCAGATGGCGGCTCAACCATCCCGCTCTCTTCGCTTGGCTTGAAAAGCGCGCTGAGCACTTCAATGAAAAAGGCGGGCCGCTCCGCCAGCGCTTTGAGCAAGACTTTCGCCGGACGCGGCGAATATTCCAACGCCGGCAGATAGGTCCACTCAAGGTGAAGCATTTCGTCATCGGCAACGCCGGCCTCATCGAGGGCCTTCAAAATTTCTGCAACATAGTGCTGAAACATGGTCGCTTCATTGTGATCATCTTCGTTCTTGTCCCAAGGCTGCCGGATGGCTTGCTCCAAAACGCGAACGAGGAGTTCGCTGGGCAGTTTTTTTGGAAGATGATGACCAACAAAGTGCAGCGCTGGACGTGCCCGACCCGCTTCGATCAGCTTGTTGGCCATGAAGACAACATCGTCGACATCGCCTTCCATCCACAGAGCCGGTGCGCGCTTCCAGTAAAGGTCTTCGATGTCCCGACCAGCAAGATGTGCCTGATCCCACGTCCACCGCGTGATTGGTAGCGCCCGCAGAATTGTCAGAATGGAGTCTGTACCCCAATTTCCGTGTTTGGCGCGCTGTAGGAGCGCTAGGGCCCAAGGCTCCTTGGCTTGCGCGAATGTCGAGTAGATCAAACCGTGTGCAACATCGCGCTCTCGCAGACTGTCGCTGCGCAGCGCGCGTATCAGAATCTCATCACGCACAGTGGCGTCGATTTTCAGTTCGGTCAGTGTGGCACCGACATAGCCAGCCAACTCGACATTGCGCGCGAGCGCGAAGATGCCGTCGATACCCTGTTGTCTCAGCAGATCATTCGCCGCGCGCTGGCGCGCGATTGGAATATTCGCTTGGTTGGATTTCCACCCGTCCACACCGGGATCCGGCAAATCGACGCCTGGCTTGAACAGCCATGCGATGCGAGCGATCAGGTCTGCCGGTTCAAACTTGTGATAGAGTGTTTCGATCTCAGCCAGAATGTCTTCCTTGAGCGACCACGCCGCATCAGGAAACTGGCGGTGATGGTGCAAAATTCCACGGAGGACTTCCCACATACGCGTGCGGTCCCCGGAGGAGATAATCTGCGGCTCGATCTCTGCGAGCTTTTGGATGACGACCGCCGGGTCCGGCGCCAGATGGCTGATACGCCCCAGCACTTTCTTCCACCGCTCCGGATCATGGCCGACGTCCTGCAACAAGCGCGCGGTGACTTCCTCTGTCCCTTTGCCGAGCAACCCGTAGGTGACGATCTCGATCGTGTCTTGCGCGTCGTCGCGCCATCGCGGATGTGGTGATGGCGTTACGCTGCCATGACCACTGGGAAGAATGGCAAGCATCAGCTTCCAAGACGAAGCCGGTTCGGTTTTCCGCAAATGATCAAGGACGCGCAGACGCTCCGCAAGCGTGGCGTAGGTTTGCGGCAGCCACAGCAAGAAGATCTTGGCCAAGCTGTTGCCGGGACGGTTCATAAACCTGCCGCCGGGATCGAGGGAGTCGAGTTTGGCCAGCGTTTCGGAAACGCGGCCCAGATTGTGAGGCGCCCACGCAAGCGATTCCAGCGCCCACAGCAGGTCCGAAATGTGCTCGCCGCCGAAGGGACCGCCGTCCGCGCCAAACAAGCTGAGAATGGGTTTGTCGTTGCGCAAAAGACTTTCGTCTATTGCATCCAAGAAGGTCGTCGGCGCGGCTTCCGCAAGGAGTTGGAAGTCGCGTGACAACGACCACCAGCGTTCTCGCGACGCTCCATCCAGGAGCCTTTGCACGACGTATTCCACACGGCGGCGGACGCCGGGCACGCTTTGTGCGCGATCGCCGAACAGCGAAAGCAGGATCAGAACCTCTCCCAACCCATGTCGCAGATAACCGGAATATTCCGGTCTGACCCCTTTCGTTGCCGCCATCCAGCGTTCCTCCGGATCGACGTCATAGCGTGGATCATGCGCGCCCAAGACATCCAACGCGACGGCCTCGAAGCGTTCGATGTCCGCCGGGGACAGATGGTTGGCCAATAGCGACCACGAATCCTGTGGCGATGCGATCTTCCAAGCCGTCCCTACTTTGCGGAGAGGCCCTTCGAGCGCGCTCGCGAGCGGAGCAAGATCGGCGACAACCTCGGCATAAGAGACGTTGCCGAGCCGCGCCAAGACCTCTTTGTCGGAGTCGAAACGCTCGTCCCAACCCCCGGCCATCAACGCCGCGAGCAATCCGCGGCTAGGACGCTCTTCAGCCCATTTGGGAAGCCGCCCCGGCGCTGCCGGGATCAGCCTTCGCAGGATGGCGAGACTGCGCGATGAATCGCGGGCCAAGCTTTTTGCCCTTGGCTCTGCAATGCCGGCGTCGGCAAGCGCACGCTCAATAGCGCCGCGTGACGGGCGGGCAAGGCGGCGATAGTCGCCACGCCGATCTGTATTGCCGCCGTATGCGAGCAAAACGTGATGACCGCGTTGGGCAAGTCGTCCAGCAAGTCCAGGTTCGGGATCCAACAACACGATGATGAGGGGCGTGATGCTGTCAGCCAATACGCGCGCGGCTTCCGCGTCGGTCGCAACCAGACAACGCGTCAGATAGTGCTGGGCAGCATCAGACGGCAATTGACTGATCGCCGCAAAGACAAACGCGACCGCCTCTTCGGCGGACTCGGCTTGGAGCGAAAGCAGTGCCGCACTGGAGCGCAGCCATTGCAGAACCGCGATGGCGTCATCATCACGATCAGCGAGGATCAGATCCTGCGTCAGAGGTGTTTGGGCGGCCAAGGACCATTCAAGCCAAACCTCTTCAAGTTGACGAACGCCGGTCGGGCGTTTTCCCAGAAGCGTTGCGAGCCATTGGCCGACTGATGGATAAAGTTCGATCCAGTGGACGAGATCGCTCGCATCATAGGCGCGCACATCGTGCCATATGTTTAGGGCGCGCTTTTCTTGCGCCCATTGCTCATGCTTGGGCCAATGCCGAGGCGTGACGAATACGTAGGTGGTATCGGCTGGCCGAAGCTCGCCGGACGAAGCAGACCGCTTTTCAAAATCGTCATTGGCTTTGGCGGCGATCGCTTGTCTTTGGGTTCCGATCTCCCAGCCCGTGGTGCCTTCCGGCAGGTAGCGGCTCGCTTGGTCGGACCGAGTGATGCCGTCCCAGCCGGCATGTTGAATACCTTCGTCGGACGAGAAACGGATTTCGACCGCTGGACCATGCGCAGCACGCACAAGCTTGGCGATCAGAGTGGGCATGGTGCCTTGCCCGTCCCGGCGGTCAGCCCATTGCCCAAGATCCGTCGCATCGACCCAACGAATCGGCGCCCCAGATGTGTTGCTAGCGGCCAGCGTGGGCAGCTGGGGGCCGATCACTGCGCCCCCGGGTAGGAAGCGGACGCCGGCGCTCTCCAGGGCTGTCCGCATGGCCTCGGCATTGTTGGGAACGGGGGTTCGGTGTCCTCGCTCGAAATCTGCCACCGTTGAGCCCGCCACCCCGGCTTTTTTGGCCAGTTCCTGCTGGGACCAGGCCAAAAGAGCCCGAGCCGCCCGGATTTGCTTGGGCGAAAGATCGCTAGGTGTCGTTTCTTGAACTTTCATGTCATACTATTTATATGACGTGCTGTGAATTATTCAAGAACAAACGGGTTCTACTTCCAGATTGTTATTTTTTGAAGGCTTCTATTTTAATATGACGACGATATATAACAAGCCATGTCCAAGGTCATAGAATCCCTAGCCGACCGTGCCCTCGCGCTTGCCGAGGAACGCGGCATGGCCCGCGCTCGCGACTTCGAAGCTGCCGGCATTCCGCTGGTCTACCTCAAAAGGCTCTGCGACGACGGGCGCCTCATCAAGCTCGCGCGCGGGCTTTACCAGATTCCGAACTTGGCCGGCACTGACGCGTCCCACAGCCTCGCCGAAGCCACCCGGCTGATGCCGCGCGGCGTTATCTCGCTGCTTTCTGCGCTACGACAGCACGGCCTGACAACACAGCTGCCGCGCGCAGTCTGGGTGACGCTGCCGCGAAAATCGCGCGTCCCCAAATCGTCGCCAGTCCCACTAGAAATAGTCTACAGCACCGAACCAGCACTCTCTGCGCTCATTCATCATGTCACGATCGAAGGTGTGTCGGTCCCGATCTACGACGTGGCGAAGACCGTCGCCGATTGTTTCAAACACCGCCGCCGAGTCGGGCACGACGTCGCCATCGAGGCGCTGCGCGACGCGATCAACCAGCGCAAGACAACCACCGGCAAGATCATGGAAGCCGCTTCGATCGATCGCATCGCCAATGTCATCCGGCCTTATGTCGAGGCCCTGTCGTGAAAGAGATCAAAAATCTTTCGGCGTCTATTCGCGCCAAGCTCCTCAATCACGCCAAGGCCAATGGCGACAACTTCGATCGCATTCTTGTCCGCTTTGGTGTCGAGCGCTTCCTATATCGCCTTTCCCAGCACCATCAGCGGGATCACCTCATCCTTAAAGGCGCGATGCTCTTCATCACTTGGCCGGAAGGAACCCATCGCCCTACCGGGGATCTCGATTTGCTTGCTTATGGTCCACCCGAACCAGCCGCGATCAAGCAGGTCATCGCGGACATCTGCTCCATACCGGAGCCAGGTGACGGCCTCGTGTTCGATCTCGACAGCATCACCGTGGACGCCATGCGCGAAGACGATAAGTATCGCGGCGTGCGCGTGAACATGGTGGCCAGATTGGAGAACGCCAAGATCAATTTGCAAATCGACGTCGGATTTGGCGATGCCGTTCACCCCGAACCCAAGCGAATCACCTTTCCTTGTTTGCTGCCGGATATGCTGGTCCCAGAGATCCTGGCTTATCCGCCAGAAACCGTCATCGCCGAGAAGTTCGAAGCCATGGTCCGTTTCGGTGAGGCCGATGGCCGACTCAAGGACTTTAACGACATCTGGGTCATCACCAGGACCTTCGAATTCGACATGGCGACTCTGGTCGAGACGGTCATCGGGACGTTTCGCCGCCGCGAGACCGCGCTCCCGACGGCGATCCCCGTCGCACTCACGGACGCATTCGCTGCGTTGCCGGCCAAGCGTGTCGGCTGGACAAGTTTTCTCAATAGGAATCCGCCGGCCATGATGCCCCCGCCCTTCGAAGAACTTCTGGCGGAGCTCAGACGATTCTTGGGGCCCGTCCTGATCGCTGCCGCCACGCCGGTCACAGCGCGCGGAACGTGGGATCCGAAGCGGGGCTGGGGAGCTTAGCAGTACGGCGCCACTACACGACGCCACGATCCTGAAGTTCTGAAGTTGATGCCCTCATGGTGGACGGCGCTCGCTTCAAAATTGCAATTTTTATTTCAACGACTTGGAACAGATGTATCCTCCGCCCTTCCTTCGCTCTGCAGCGATTTCTCGCTTTGGTAGACCCCGGCTGGTCGGGTAATTTTGACTTGGCCGTGAACCTTTGACCTCCCGGTACGCCTCGACACGAGAGTAAAGTTGCCAAGGTTAGGGTCGGGCGTTCGATTCGCCTCGCCCGCTCCAAGTTCTCTCAATAAACCATAAGGTTATGGTGTCACACTATTGGCACGAATAGCGGAGCGGGATTTTAGGTCTCATCAAGGTCACAACCCGACACGCCTGTTCCTAACTTGGGAGGGCTTGGCGGATCTGTTTCGCCCTCACTGATTCACATCCAGGTCTTTCCTCAGATTGGATAACGGGCCAGTCGCCTGTTACAAGAAAAGACTATACTTCGTCTGGAACGCACTGGTCTTTGTCGCGCACGCTGACGGAGGTGCTGCGCATCGTCGAAGAACAGTCGGATAGCGAAGTTGTCACCACCATTGAAAAATTCGCCGAATGGCACGCTACATCCCTCGCGTGGCGCGTGACTCGAGTGGCAGCACTTGGTCAGTCCAAGACTCGGCGGGAACTGGTGTCTGTCTCTGGAAATCGTCGAATAAGAAGAGTCATCGGGGAACAGCATCCCGACGTTCAAGCTTTCGCCGACGGACGTTCCTTCATTCGTCCAAACCATGCAAAGATACTCTTACATTCGGGATTGAGCGGTTGACCAACCTGATTGCCAAAATCAAGAAAACAGTAAAGTAGAATGTCGGCGAGTGTTATTCGCTTGCCCGCAACAAACTCCTTGCCAATCATCTGAATATCAAGCCATTTGATGCGGTCCTGAGCAATTCGCTTTAAGCCATCAGCTGCTTCCGGCACAGAGACAATGCGATCCCGGAAGATAGGCAAGCCCTGGCTAAAGCGAAATCCATTGGCAAGCGGCTCGCAGATGTTGAGGTCTATCCTCCGCGTCCACATTCTCGTTTCAGCCTTCTCCTCCAGTGTCGAACCGATTAGCGCAGGCTTGGGGCTCTTGTCTTCGAGATACTCACAAATGGCGGTGACTTCGGAGAGAAATTCACCAGTGTCCAACTCAAGTGCGGGCATCTGCCCATGTGGGTTTCGCTTCAGATGCGCCGCTTGGCGATTTTCGCCCGCCATTATGTCCACTTCATGCAGGGGCAGCGAAATGGTCTTCTCCGCCATAAACATTCGAACGACGCGTGGATTCGGTCCAATGGAATTGTAAAGCTTCATCTCACATCTTCCTGACTGCCATTGAGCAAGCGGCAGAGCGCCCTCTTCAAATTCCTTCGGCGGCTAGAAATCTTGCTGCGAATGGAGATTTCAATAGAGGTAGAAACCGTTTCTTGTCAATCACCTGCTTTACTGTTTGGTCGCGGTCAAAGCCATGTTGGCTAAGCGCATTCTGACGTCGTAAAATCAACCGATTGTTTGACAGTTTCCGGGTGGACGCGTAGCGTTCGCACTCCTTTTCCGACGGACAGGTGAGACGAACGTTCAACTAGGACTACGATATGGCAAGGGAACTATTTCAGAACGCCTTTTTAGTGGACGACCTCAGTGAGGGCATCAAAAGGTGGTCCAGAGTATTTGGTGCGGGACCGTTCCAGATCGTGCCTCATCATAAGACCGAGAAGTTCTTGTACCGGGGCAGCAATATCGAGGCGGACGTTTCCTATGCATTTGGCTACTTGGGCGACTTGATGATCCAATTGATCGAACAGCACGACGATCGCCCTTCTATATACCGTGAGATGTTTCCAAAGGGACATGAGGGATTCCATCACATTGCGTATCTCGTCAGCGATTTTGCAGCCGAGCGCTCTCGCCTTTTGAACCTTGGGTATTCGTTAGCTTGCGAGCTGTTTGCAGATGGGGTCAACGCTGCCTATTTCGATGCTCGGCGCGATTTGGGCGCGTTCATCGAAATTCACGAAAACCCGCCCCACATCCTTGCGATCTTCGACAAATGGCGGCGTCAGCACATTGAGAGCGTCAATGCCTCAATAAGCGCCAATATGGATGTGGTGTGACGAGTATTTCTCCACTGTCTCGAGACGACTCATTTCAAATTCCTACGTCGTCTAATCCAAGCGTACCTGTAGTGCACTTGGATGCTGAAATAAGAATCCGCGTATCTGTGGGGGCGGGTGGTCAGGGTTCCGTCGGAGGTTTGGAAACTCATCGAGAATCTTGTTTATTGCCACCCTGACCTCCATGCGCGCCAAATGCATGCCAATGCATGTGTGGGGGCCCTGGCCAAAGGACAGGTGTGGTCGAGGCTGCCGGGTCGGATCCCAGGTGTCTGGGTTTGCCCAATAGCCTGAGTGTCGGTTCGCTGTCGTTTCGCAGGTGAACACAGGCGTTTCCTTAGGAATATGAACACCCTGTATGTCAGTGTCCCGAAGCGCGACTCGCAATTCGAAATTGCCGCCCGAAGGACAAACTCGCAACGTTTCCTCAACCGCTCTGGGCACAAGATCCCTGTCCGAACGAACCTGCGCCAACCTTTCAGGCTGGTTTAGAAAGAAGCAGAAAGCGTTTGCTAGAAGGTTTGCGGTTGTATCTACCCCGCCGGTCACCAACAGCTGTAACGTAGCGACGGCCTCGTCTTCGGAGAGTCGGTCATCACCGTCAGCTGCTATCGCCATCAAACTAAGAAGATCCTTTCGACCGGCAAGCTCCTCTCTGGATTGCAAGCGCCGAGTACGGAAGTGTTGACGCACATATTCTCCAAGCTCGACTGTGTATTCGTGCGCTTCTGGCGATGCTGATGCCGCAATCTGCAGAATTCCTAGAGCATGAACTTTGTCTGTGTCCTCCTCGGGGAGGTCCATAATTCGCCGAAACACCCTCACTGGATAGGGTTTGCAAAACTCGGTTAGGAGGTCGGCTGATTTTCGTTGACGCAATGGCGCCAAGAGCGCGTCCACTACCTCACCGACAAACTGTTCCTCCCAGACTCGGACCGCTTTTGGTCCCAATGTCGGCACGAGAATTCGTCGAAGTCGCTGATGCGGTTCTCCGTTGACATGAATAAGCGTGTCGCCAGTGGTTTGAGCATAGCCCTCTTGGATAAAGGACTCATCGTCCCGCAGAACACGGCTCACGTCATCGAAGTCCATAACGAGGGCTGTGCGCCGCCCGTCAATTCCTTGAAACACCGGCGGGACCGTGAGGTCGCCGAAGGTATGTCCGATACCCCAAACCACCGGCCCCTGTTTTCGAAGTTCGCGGAGCTGCGGGAGCGGGTCTATCATGCTGCCATTTAAGGCTTCGTCATAGATGCGCGAAGCGAACGCGAGCAAATCTTGCACATTCTTTATCTTAGCCGCCGTCACTAATCCTCTCCGAGCTCGGCAGACTGCCCGTTCTTTCTCATGGACGGTAGGGCTTCAGGCCTTACATTGTCAATCATCCGATTGATATCGGATGAGCCGAGACCCCGCCTTGCAGCGGATAGAAAGGAGGCAATCTCGACGCATGACTTCAATTGACCAAGAGTTAGACCGAGTTTGGTGATCTCTACCGTTTCTTTTGACCGAGACGGCACCCGCTCGTCTGGTTCGATTTCTTCTCGCATTGACCACCCCACCTGGACAGACTGGCCGGAGCCAGGGCTTGTCCCCCACTCCTGGCTCAACGAAACTATCCCAGGCTTCATGCTGGAATCAGAACGAACAAAAGCTATCAGCTGGCCTTGCCGCGTTTTTACTCTGACACCGTCTTCCTTCCCGATTCCGACGCGATACATGTCTTCAGGGTGCATACAGAGCTGATACGCACTATGGCAACCTTGCGAAATCTGTGTGACCTGAAAAATGCGCCCGGTTCTCATGGAAGTGTGCTCCGCATCGTCTTCAGTCAATCATAACAATCAACCGATTGACATGTATTGGTCAAGGTGGCTAGCATTTACACCAACGCGGATCACATACAAAAATCCACACTTTCCCCTGCCCGTATATAGGCAGGAAACGAGAGACTGCTAAATCTGAGCCGGCTAGCTAGAAATTGAGGTTCGAAATGCAGAGGCTGGAAGGAAGGTCGGCTCTCATTACTGGGGGCGCCAGTGGAATTGGTGCTGGGATCGCACGTCTGTTCGTAGGAGAAGGGGCCAGCGTTGCGATCTGTGATCTGAACGATACTCTGGGCAGCGCCCTTGCTAGAGAACTTGGCCCAAAGGCCGTTTTTGTGCATCTCGACGTATCGAGTGAACAAGAATGGATGAGTGTCATTCCGCAAGTTGTTCGCGCGTTCGGCCAACTCAACATAGTCATGAATAACGCCGGCATCGCTCCAGTCGGAGACATCGAAACTACTAGTTTTGACGAATGGAAACGGCAATTTGCAGTGCACGCGCATGGCGCATTCCTTGGTGCCAAATATGGCTTCCCGGAGATGCTCAAAGCGGGCTACGGACGCATAATCAATACTTCGTCTAGCGGAGCAGTAGTTGGTTATTCCAACGTTTTAGCATATGCCGCCGCAAAAAGTGCCCAGCACGGATTGACACGTTCAATTGCCGCCCACTGCCGCGAAAACGGCTATCCAATTACCTGCAATGCGATCTTACCTGGAGGAATTCTTACTCCGATGGTTCGAGACAGTATTAAGCAGCACATGCAAATTAGTCCCGAGGATCTGGATGCATATGCGAAGCGCATTGGCACACCTCAAGACATTGCACATTTGGCTGTGTTTCTGGCATCCGAAGAGGGGCGCTATATGTCCGGCCAATGCATTCTTTGCGATGGTGGAATGACATATTCCGTCAACCCACGATATGATGACCGCATTGGACCAAGTGCGAAAATAGTCAGGGGTTAGTTGCTCTCACAGCAGCGTGCGTCCCCCTTCAGCGACCGCTGCGCCACGGCCGCCACAACAGCATGGAGAAAATCGGAATGACCCTCAACCAATCAATCGCAAGGCTAGGCGAGATCATGCAACTCTCTTTCGTGCCTCGTGACCTCGACGCGACCGTTCGATATTGGACAAAGCAGATCGGAGCGGGCCCGTTCTTTCTTATGCGAAACGTCCAAGTAGGGTCACCACGCTACAGGGGACAGCCCTCCTCGCTCACTTTCGATGTTGCGATCGGCTACTGGGGCGACATCCAGATTGAACTCTTCCGCCAAACCAACGATGCGCCCTCCATCTACAAAGCCAATCGCGATGCGGGAAACGAAGCACTTCACCATGTCTGCATCCTGGTGGACGACATTGAAAAGGCGCTGCGTCTCGCTGCCGATTCGAGCGGAGAGGTCGTCTACGAAGGAGTTACACTTCCTGGCAACAGTCCCTTTTGTTATATCGACATGAAAGGAAGCCCGGGCGCGCCACTGATCGAAGTTTTGCAGCCTGGCGACGGAATCCGTCGGTACTTTGAGATGATGCGCAACGCGGCTCGGGATTGGGATGGAACAAGCCCACTTCGAGTGGTGAGTTAGCTCTACCACGCCTTGATTGCCGCAAGTGTGGCCACACCCCTGGCAATATCGCTTTGGCCTAGATTGTATAATTACAATTACACACAGACGCTGCTTAATACCTTAAGTCGTCGCTGAATGTTGACGAGGCGAGAGCCCAAGACGCGCAATTTTTCCGATTAGCGTGAGCTATTTTCCATCGCTGGAGGCGCCGCTTCGGCGCGCATGTCGAAAATACGATAGGTTCTTGAGGCGAACAACCATTGACCATCGATCCTAACATACTCGTCAGCGTAACTACCGATCACGGTCACGCGGCTGCGGTCCTTGCGAATCAATATCTCCAACTGCCACCATCTTCCGCGTGCCTTATTTCCCTCAATGATGATCGGCCCAGGTGATGCGAAGAAACCCACAAACTCGAATGCCGTCATAATTTCGTTCCAAGCTTTAAGGATTGCAATTCGGCCGCGCTCCAGTTCTCGACCCGGCAACGACCAACTACTCTCCTCCGCCCACGTTCGCGACCACGCTGTGCCGTCGAATCTCATGACTGCGTCGTTGTAAGCCTCCACAAGCTCACGAATCGCCTGCCGCTCTTCTACGGCTCCATTTCCACTCACCGCATGGCCTCCTATTTCGGGCGCTGCTGTTCGGCTCGGCGGCTGCTGAGATCTGCCTTTCCGCGCGCTCCGCGAAGCACCGTAGGAACGCGACAAAAAAAGTCATCGGACGCGGGATCTGTTCGAGCCCAATCGACAACCTCAGACCGAAAGCTAATTTTCCATACGCCGTTCCGACGTTCGTAGCGATCGATGTACCTGCCACAAATGAGAAGATCGAGGGGACGCTCGTCTTGGATGATGCGATGATATGCCAGCGTGTAGATTTCACCGAATGCGATATCACCTTCAATTTCGATATCAGCTTGTCCAAACAGATGCTGATTGCTTTGGTGCTTCGTCAGTACGCCCTGTGCAAAGGCGACAAACTCGTCGGGCCCGCCTTTGAAGTACCCATAATCCAAATAGGCGTCATCGTGAAACACCGAGCGCTGCATTTCGGCGTCGAGCCGATCCTGTCCGCGCATATACTTGCAACATAGAGTGTAAATTTCATCGCGGTCGAGCAACCTTCGAATTCGCGCTAACATCGCCGAGTCCATCACTTCCTCCTACAATCGGGAACACGCTGGGACTGAGCGGTCTTCGAAACTCTCATTGTCAGCAAAACTTCAAAGTCGCGTCAAAACCGCCCTCGGACTTAATCGATCCCAATCTGTCCCAACTTCAAGCCCACCTTGCGGAATTGATATTCTCCCTCTTCATGATCCCAATAGTCACGCCACCGAACAATTTTGCCGCCGACAACGTCCATTGAGCCCACAACACGGAGTTCCATCCACTGCTCGTTCAGCTTAAATCGGTCGACGCGCTCAGTGAATACGGTGCCATTATCGGCTTCGGCAATGTTGAGCACCCGCCAACTCACTTCGCTCGCCAAATCATTGAAAACCGTTTGGGCATCTACAATTGCGTTCCTGCCCTTCAAATTCAGTATTCCTCCGTGCAGGCCGGAGCTTTCGAGTTCGCGCTGAACCATCTGCACGAATTCAGCGCGCTCATGAAGGAAACTGGCGAAGGCTTGCATGTCCTTGGCGTTAATTGCGGCAATCATATCCAGAACCACTTGCTTGTTGTGACTCAGCTTTGCCTCCAATGCGGAAGAAACCATCGGGCCAGGACCTGTGCCAAGCAAGAGTATGACGCGAGCCTATCATACATCATGTGCTTGATTAATAATGGGGAGAAGTTAGAGTTTCCGTCGGTGTGCGCCTGGGATTGCTGAGTGGCTCGAACCGCTTGGCGGCTTAGGGCGAGCTTCCGGATTCAATGAGGTGAAGACGAAATGACCAACCAGGAAACCATCCTGAAGGTGTATTGGAATACGCCTGAAAGCATTCTGGCGATCAGCCACGGTGAACAGATTCCTATGGATATGATCCCCCCAGGCATCACAAGTTTGAAAGGAACGCCGATCGCAAACCAACTCGTCGTGATGGCCAAAGTCCATGATGCTTCGGGAAAGGAAATTGGCATACACACCGAAATTGAGGTATTTCCCCCGGCCGGGCCGGAATTCGACGTTTATCTCACCGTCGTACTTCCGGGACGTGGCGCGCTTGTGGTGTACGAACGCAAAAGCTACACCCTGCCGGGTTTGGCAGAGGTCTTCCAGAAAGCAATTGAGACCAATACTCCGTGGCAAGGCCAGCTCGACGTTGTCCAAACCGCTGGCCCCGCTGCGGGCAGGAAGGGCGTCGTAATCGCCGCGACGGGCGAATTTGAAGGGTTTTCTGGTTATCAACAGCAAACAGCGACATTTACCTACATAGACGCTCGTCGCCAAACGGCGGCTGTGACCGAAACGTTCTGGCTGAGCCCAAGAAAGTAACCGCCATTTGCAAAAGTACAGTCTGCAAGCTCTAGCGCTTCAAAACAGCGTCATTTGTTGACACAGCGACATCCAATCGCCTGTTCGAAAGTCTAATCATCTGATTGATTTTCGACTGGGGAATCGGCGCGGACTTTTTGTCAGTCGGGCCACATGCGCTATAACCGTTGGGAGTTTGCTTCGATTCGCGCCGATTGCCGCTGGGACGACATTGACCGTTTGCGCCAGAAGGGGGGCTCCGCAGGAATGAAGGCACGCCAGCGTTTGAACACAGATGGGGTGAATAGGAAGCGACGTCGGCTCCCCGCAGAAGCACGTCGAGCCGAGCTTCTCAAAGCGGCGCGGGCAGTGTTCTCGCGGCATGGACTCGAGGGTGCGCGGGTACGCGATATAGCCAGGGAAGCGAACGCCAATATCGCCACGCTGTTTCACTATTTCAAAACGAAAGAAGACCTTTTTGAAGCAGCCGTCCTGCAGCCTCTAGACGATTTCATCAGCAAGCAATCGATACAACAAAAGGAATTCGTAAAGGGATCCATCTCTCGCCGCCGAGCGGTCAGCGAGCTAAGCAATGAGCACGAGCTTTCCCTTATACTGGATCTGTTTCCTCTCCTTTCGGCAGCGCTATTCTCAAATCGAAAGCGCAGCACAGTTTTTTACAACGAACGCCTATTCCCCAAGCTCAATAAACTTGGGCGCCTTGCTATTAGTGGACTTCCCTACCTGAAGAAACGCGGCTTAACAGGCGATCTGTTGACGCTGGCAGCGTTTGGCATTCACTTTGCCATCGCGATGGACGTTCATTATCGCCGTCAGAAGTTCGATGTGCACAAGGCTGCGCTTGGAATTAGCAATCTTCTGCTGTATGGAGTCGAACGTTCCCGAAATCAGCCGTAGAGTGCAACAAAGGCGGCTCGAGGCAAGCCTCCCATAACAGCTGACCACGCAGCGATGCCGAAGGCGTTCAAAGCGGGCGATGATCTTGCCTGATTTTTCCTTGCTTCGAGCGCCGTAGCTTAAGAAGCGAGCGTCTTAACGGCAAACATTCTTGTACAATTTTGGTCAAGAAAATTCATTTCATCAGCCAAAATTTGCGCCTGGACGGCGGGGGCACGGATGCGGTTGAAACAAGTCAGGGAGTCGGCGGGTGTAAGAAATTCCAACTCAGTCACGCAATCGAAGTCCAATGAACCACCAAATTTAAAGCCATTGTCCACGTAGTTGCGACTATATCGGTGCAAGCCTGGCGCTAACGTACAAATCAATTTGGAATGCGTTCTTCTCGTAGTAAGCAACAAAGTCATCCCACTTGGCAACATCTTGCGCCGAGGAACGAAGATCTCCGGCACATGAGAAGCTAACTCCAGCAAAGTCGATGCCGACGCCCAGCTCTTAGTGCAACACGATTGTTGCATGCTCAACGGCTCGCGACGACAGTCCCGTGAAACTTGGGCGACTGATGCCTGGGGCCCATTCCATCCCATTGAAGCGGTCAAAGATCTCGTTGAGCGCGACTGTCATTTCCAGTCGAGCCAAGTGCATGCCGGGGCACATGTGTGGGCCAAAGCCAAATGATAGGTGAGGATGCCCGACGGAGCGATCGAGCTTAAAGTCGTCTGCTCTCTCCCAAGCGGCAGGATCGTGGTTGGCCATGAGCAAGTTGATCGCGATAACCGTGTCTGCTTTGATTGAGACGCCGCAGACCTCTGTATCGACCTTTGCTCGTCGAGCGATTATTGGACCTGGAGGATGTAGTCGCAGAGTCTCCTCGATCAGTTGTTTAATCAGGTCGCGGTTGTTCTTTACCGCTTCGTAGAGCCCGGGCTCCTCGACTAGGTAGTAGATGATGTTGCAGAGCGTTAGATAAGTTGTGTCGCTGCCGGCGAACAAGAAAAAGAACAGGTTGGGGACAATCTCCTCGTTCGAAAGCTTGTCATCTCCGATCCTGGCTCTGACCATTAGGCTGATAACGTCGTCGCGCTGCGCCAATTCGTCGTCCGGCACCGAACGTCGCTGCTCGATATGCTCGTTGAAATATTCCGACAAAAGCAGCTCGGCCTTTTTTCCTTCCTCCGTGAACGGGCCGGTGAAACTCAGGAACGCCAAAAGGTTGAATGCATCGAGGTCCTCGGGAGTGAGCCCCAACACAGCGCCAATTGCTGCCCCAGGCAGCGGGCGACAAAACTTTCGCGCCATTTCAAGAGACACGCCCGTCGAGCAATTGCGGAGCAAATTCTGCACCACCGGGCGGATCATGCGATTCTCCCACACGTGGATAGATCGTGGGTTGAGACCTTGAGCAAGAAGCCTGCGTAGCCGTTGGTGTGGAAGCCCTTCAAGCATTGGTAGGCCGGTCTGACCATCGCGCTGCATCGCACCGAAGTCGTCATAGTTGCCCCTGAACCGTACTTGATCAAAGAGGCACTCTTTCACCGCGTCATACGAGAGCGCCATCAGCGTATTTGCCTCCGGCATTGGGGCCCCCCGCGCAATCGTCGTGCGCAATTCGCCGTGGCCGAATGAATAGGCGAAGCCTCGCACAAACGGCCCTGCTTCCGCGAGTAGTCGCTTGTAGATCGGCAGCGGGTCGGGATCGAAGCGCTGCATGATCTCATCTACCATGGCTTCCGCTTGATCGACACTTGAGACCGCGAGGCCCTGCAAGTTGAGGCGCGGCGTGTTGGCTTTTCTCGAGATCTCCGCTGCAGCCATATCTCCTCCCGTTAGGACTATCAATCAAGTGGTTGAACATTACCCACTTCAGTCACGATGTCCACTCCTCGTATCTCGGCGCGAGACCAGTCATTGCTCGATTTTTACCGGCCAAAGTGCCCTAGATTTTAATGGCAGGACTGGACACAGAGAAGTCACTTCGGCTCAACTTTGCCCCGCGCAACCCACCACGGAAGGCTGGAGTTGACTTAATCTTCAATTACCTCAACCAGCTTTATGACGCGAAGCGGACAGTTCTCGACTGCTGCAAGGATCTTCTCCAAACTGTCACCACGTTCGTTGATGACGCGCGCGACCCCGTCATCACCCAACTCAAATGTGTTCGGCGCCCAATAAACACAATTTCCGGTTGCCCCGCAGTGGGCCTCGTCTATGAATATTCTCTTTCGGGCCACGTCAGACATTTCGTTGTCTTCCACCGAATTCATACGCGCATCGTCGACTAAGCGCAGCGCAAAAGACAATATTCCAGCCTGTCCTGCTGTCAAGCATCCGATTGACTAGTGTTCCCCCTAGGGGCTCGGGAACGAACTTCGGATCCTCTCTGGCACGGCAACCGCAAGTGGGGCTGTACACATCGCACGTTCCGTTTCGACGAGCGCCTCGAGCGGACGAAGAGAGAGGTAACGGTGTCACTCCGAAGCAAGCAGACATCAAGCATCGGCGCGGTTCTAGTCTGCTTTTTCAACCCAAAGGTCTATTTCGCGTACGCGTAGGCTGTCGGGTATCCGGTCACGCCCAATGCGTTTGTCGACTTCCAAATTGAAGTGATAGATACGCCTTTCCTGATAGCAAAGTGGCACTTCGTCTAAGGCCCCCGAAGCAACGCTCGCTTGCATAGGACCCAGATTGTCATAGTCCTCGTCCATAACCCGCGAAAAGGCCTTCTCAAAGGCGGCGTACCCCTCCGGCGTTTCGTCTCCGTCCCACTTGGGCGCGTACACTATCCATTCAATCAGAGTTGTAGCGATATCAATCGGCCAAAAGTTGATCATAGGAACCATGAAGGCGTTCACCGGAACAGTCGCGTTTGGAAAAATTCCGTAGGCAGTCGACAGGGAACCCAATAGGGGCCCCGCGGTCGGTATCGGCTTAATGTCATAAGCCGATCCCGAGCCAATCGAATTGAGTTTGTGCACCATCCTGGAATGGCCGTTGGGCAGTAAGCCTATCGACGTGGCCGAATAGTCCAAAATCCTGGCCGCTGTCTGGGGATGAATCACGGGAACGTGGTATGCTTCTAGAAACGCTTCTTGCGCAATCTTCCAATTGCATTTGACAATTTGATTTCGACGGATGGCCATTTTGAGATTGGGCCCATCAATTTGGTTGGCAAGCTCACGTTCCAGGGGATTCATGAAGATCGCGAGGGACTCCGCTTCCACATCTAAGTTAACATAGATGAAGCCTTGCCATACTTCACAACGAATTGGTTTGAGATTGCGACTGGATTTATCCAGATCACAGAAATCACGTTCGTGCGGCACCGCAATCAATTTTCCAAATGTGTCATAGGTCCAAGCATGGTATTGGCACGTTAGCCGAGAGGTGCAACCTTCCTGACCACGAACAACTGGGGCACCACGGTGCTGGCATGTATTGTAAAAAGCGCGCACCTGATTGTCTTTACTACGGATCAAGAAGACTGGTACCTTCAGCCGGTCAATTTTTTTATATGAGCCAATCTCAGGCAGATCAGATACGTGACCTGCGAAGAGCCAGCACTTTGAAAAAATCGCGTCTTGCTCCAACCTGTAAAACTCCGGGTCGGTGTATCTCGCGACCGGAGTCGGTGGTAGCGCCGGAAAGCCCTTCGGATACCCTTGCCGCAATTGTTCTTGATTGCATTCATTTGCGATGCGCTCTGCAAGACTCACTGGCATGACTTATCCCTCCTTCCGCATAAGCGTAGTCTTCGGCTTGCCCAACGGCCTTAATTCAGTATGAGGGGTAGTGCGGTGGGTGCCTGAAAGAGAAAGCCTCTGATCTCAGGTGTTGGCTGCGCCGTATCGAGGCGCAGATTCGGGTATCGGTCAAACAAGGCATTGATGGCATTTCTTATTTCCATACGTGCGAGATGCATACCCAGGCATGTATGCGGGCCCATCGCAAATGATAGGTGCTGACGACGTTCCCTGTGAATGTCGTAGGTGTCTGCATTTTTGCCCCAAAAGCTGGGGTCTCGATTTGCCGTGGTTTCACATGTGATGACAGGCATATCCCGCGCTATATCTGCGCCGCTAACGGTTAAGTCACGAGTTGCCTGCCGCACCTCAAAATTGCCGCCTGACGGAATAAGGCGCAGCGCCTCCTCAATCGCGGCAGGAACGAGATCTCGATTCGCCTTCACTTCAGCCATCGCCTCAGGATGGGTAACAAGCATGAACAACGTGTTTGCCAGACCATGATTGGTAGTATCGACGCCGGCACTGACCACGAGCTGCAACGTCGCGAGAATTTCACGATCAGTTAGTTGCGAGTCCTGCTCGCCGCGTGCGCCGACCAACAGGCTAATCAGGTCTTTCTCTCTGCCGAGTTGCTGCGGCGATAAGGCTCGCTTTGCGTCGATAAATGATTGGAAGTATGTTGACATCTCCGCGATGTAGTTGTTCAGCCTTGGATCCGCTCCCGCCGCGATTTGAAGTATCGCCAACGCTCGTACGCGGTCCGTATCCTCCTCTGGCAGCCCCATCACCGCCCGGAACACCATCGCTGGATAGGGTCGAATGAAAATGGGCAAAATATCTGCACGATCTTGGCCCTCCAACTTGGCGAGCAAGTTTTTGAGTATTGCCGGCACCAAATGTGTCTCCCAGTCCCGAACTGGCTTCGGTCCAAAGGCTGCAGCAAGCATCTGCCGAAAACGTCGATGCGGCTCACCGTTGAGATGAATCAGGCTGTCGCCTGCTCCTTCGGGATAAAAGGCGTGACGAAAGCCGTCCTCTCTGAGAACTTGGGTTACGCCTGAATAGTCCATCACGAGCGCCGTGCGTTGCCCTTCAACGCGAAACACCGGTGGAATCTCTAAGTCATCAAATCGACTCCCTGTACCAAATACGACTGGGCCTTTTGGCCAGAGTTTTTTTAGTTCTGCGATGAGATCGACGGCGCCTCCAGCATTAACCGCCAAATCAAATTGCTTGTACGCACTATCTACGAAGTGACTTAGAAAGGAGTCGTTAGCACCTTCGGCGGTGTCTGCAGCTGTGCGTGGCGTCATTCGATAGTCCTCAGCGTTGCGAACGCAATCAATTTCCAAATGTTATCAAGCTGTTTATATTCCGCCAGTGGGAAACAATCAATTGATTGATCTCGGACCATGTCTCCTCTCGTTGAGATTTCGTCACAATTTGCCGGATTAGGTATGAGCTCCAATTAAATCTTCGAGAAGCCCTCAGAGAAACCGCTATGTTCAGGGGTCCCAAAATATAATTAATCAAATGATTGGCATGGACGGGAGGTCTCTGTTACACTGTAGGGGTGGCTCGCTGAGCCAACTTTCATTTCAGGATTGTCGAGGGTGCTATGAGTTCGCTGGCAGATTCGGCTCGTAAGCCCCTTTCGCTGGATGGCATCTCAAATGACACCGTGCGTAAGGCCTATGACGCAATCGAGCGCATGTCTGGAGGTGACCAGGCACTAGCTCTACCTCTCTACCGCAAGTTTCGTGAACAGGGGCCACTGGTGCGTGGCGATGGGGGTTACTTCCCCGAAGGGTTTGTCGTTCCACCACAGATTGCGGTCGAGCTATTGGCCCGGGGCACACCATCGGCAATGACCCTCAACCACGCGAGCTTGCGTGAGGCAATGTCCGACTCGGGGCGCTTCGGCTTCGACGCATATAAAAACCTCGGCCCCGGCAGAACACCGCTCCTCACAGACGGACAAGAGCACCGTCGTGTTCGTATTTTGCTTGCGAAAGGATTAAATCCCAAGTCAATTCGTCACTGGGAAGATGACCTGATCAATCCAGTGGTACTGGAGCTTATTGGCCGCTTCAAGAGTCGCGGCAAGGCGGAATTGCGCGCTGAGTTGACTGAACCCTTGCCAGCTCGTGCGATCGGTGCCGTTCTAGGTTTGCCAGCATCGGATCTGCCACAATTCAACGTACTGGCGCTTCTTCAGCAGTTGCCTCATACCGAACCGGATTCGCATTTGGCGATGTCGCGTTTACATGCTTATTTTTTCGAGCAGATCACGGTCAGGCGACGTCTCACCCCTGCCATCCTCTCCCAAAGAGAAGACGTGATCAGTCTGATGCTCACTGCACGAGATGGGAACGATGATGGTTTTTCTGACGATGAAATCAACGGAATACTTCACTTTCTTTTGTTTGCCGGAACCGAAACCACCAACCGTACCCTAGCCAACGCTATCACTTACCTATTGCACGACCAGAGCACGTTCGATGCAGTGCGCAATGACAGATCTCTTGTACCCAAAGCCATTGAGGAAACGCTCAGGCTTGCACCGGGCGGTGCGCTAAATGCTCGCGTTGCACGTCTCGACACCGAAATATGCGGCGTCCCCATTGCGAAAGGCACTTTGATAATTTTGAACATACTGATGGGCAATCGCGATTCGGACATTTGGGACCGTCCAGATGAATTCGACATATTCAGACTGCCGCGACAACACGTTGCCTTCGGCGTAGGCGGTCACATGTGTCCCGGCATGCACCTGGCGCGATTGGAGATGAAGATAGCACTCAATCTCTTGTTTGATCATTGCACAAATCTGCGCTTGGATCCGGATTACCCAAAACCGGAACTCAGAGGTATTGGTCTAATCGGTTCTACGCCTATCCACGTCCTGTTCGACTAAGGACACCTAGAGTCTCGAGCACAATATGACTTAAGAACCTACCCTCTCAGCGTCCTGAGAGCCTCGAGAAACGCGATTAAACGGCCGCGCGTACGTCGACCCAAATACCACTTCAGCGCGCGCGCCATAGTACAATCTTTTGGCGCATTCGTCAGGACGGCGACGGTGCCAAGACTCATGCTTTGGGTTTTAGCCAATAAGTTTCGCAATTATCGACAGTCGCGGGCGCATTGCCCGGTCGAATCCTACGAAAATTCATCGTTTGCGACATTTCTCCAGTCATGCCGTAAAACTCTCCGGTTCCGGACAGCACGGCACCTCGCCGGTTTTTAGTTGGACCGCAGGTTCCAATGATCGGCTCGTTTCCCAGCCACTCTTTGCCGGAGCGATTAACTTCCTCCATCAGCTCTGTCAAACGAGGGGCGTTGTAATCCTTCTCCTCGTAAGACACCAACATGCCGCGACCAGGAATGACCTTGGTGAAATACACTTGCAGATAGCCAGTTGGCGGGATGAATTCTAATTCGGTCCCGATCCCAATCGCTTTTCCAGATTCATCGCGCAGTCGAATGAGGACATTTACGGTCGACTCAACGGGCGTGTCAGCCAAAGACTGCATTGTGTCGGGTATGAGCTGCATCGGCAGTCGACCGCCATGGGAAATCGCTAAAACGTCGTCGGGGACACTCCAATAGAACCGTTCTATTCTTTCCGTCGACATTTTCGCGTTCCATCCAGCGGTATCGATATTCTTCAAAGCTCAACGCTTATCCTTGTGCAGTGAGCCAAAAAGTCTCGCAATTGTAAACGGTAGGCGGAGCTAGCCGCTTTGCCGGCATCCGGCGGAAATTCTGAATTTGGAGCATCTCGCCGGTAAAGCCTTCAAACTCGCCTGTGCCCGCAATTACAATTCCTCTTTTATTCGGAGAAGGACCGCATGTTGAAATGTTGGTGAATTCGCCTCGCCACTCACGCTGGGACTTTGCGGCTTCGTCAAAAAGTTCCTGCAGACGTGGAGCGTTATAGTCCTTTTCCTCGTATGCGCAGATCATCCCGCGCGACGGAACAACTATTGTAAAGTATACTTGCAAATAACCTTTGGCGGGGAAGTACTCTAATTCGCTACCGATGCCGACCACCTGACCGGTCACGTCACGTATTTTCATCATGATTGCTACGACCGATCGAATGTCAGTCCCCGCTAGACTCTGGATGCCCTCGGGGATCAACTCCATAGCCAACCGACCGTCTTCGCCATGGGTTATGGCGAGAATGTCGTCGGGGACATTCCAATAAAATCTTTCGATTGAGTCAGGCTTCGTCACTTTGCCCTTTCTCCATCCAATCCAAATAAATTTCTAGCAGTCCCAACGCCGGCAATGATCGCGGGGGGCATCTCATCAAAGGGCTTTCGCACAACAAGTCTGGTTCAACCGTCATTAGAGGGGATACAAATCCATGTTGAACAGAGGCAATCCGTTCGCGTCCGTCCTTGCGCCCGTCGCGCGATGTTGTTACCTCGGTGCGCTGCACTGCACATTCGAGCGATTCTTGGCACGCGGACTTGAACTGATCGGAGCCGATTTGCAGTCGACTTCAGCGAACGATGCCAGCGCTCAAACGCCAAGCCCGTCAGCGCTTTCTCCATTGTTGAGTTCAAGCCGCTCGACTGCGCCCTCCTTCATCTTGCACATGTTTGCGCCCAATACACCGTGTTACCGATTGAGCCTCAGCATCTTTGATCGGCATCGATTGTTGCGACACCCTATGTTGTCAACTGCCTCGAAGTGACGAGAACACAGAGCCCCTTCTTCGATTCTCGGCTACATTAACAAGCGACCATCGTTGATCGGCTACTCTGCCGCAAAAGAATACTTGAGTGTAATTCCAAATGTTGCAGGGTCGGCGGGGTTGGCCTCATTCCAACCGACAGACGAAACGTCGTCAGCGCGCGTAAAATAGTGCTTGTTTCCGATGTTGCGTCCCCAAAGGCTGATCTCGAGATTGTACTGCTCCAAGTGCGCGCTTAGCCTCGCATTGATCAGGCCATACGGTGGTGCGAAGTTGCGAAGGAGGAAAGGGCCGTTGGGGAGTAGAACAACGCTTTTTGGGTTGCCATAGAATTGGCTCCGATATGAATAGTCCATATGGAGATTTATGTCCCCGAAGCCCGTTGGCAACGAATAATCGCCTCCAATGTTGCCTGTAAATTTCGATATCCATGGGACAGGCGTATGCAATGGATTTATTGGATCACCAATCCCTGGGACGAGCTTCGTAAATCTGGGCGCCTGAGTGCCCAGCTCACCCGAAAATGTCAGACTATCGCCTGACGTTGCGAGATCATTGGTGAGGTATATCGCTTCAAGCTCGACACCATAATTGCGGGCCTCACCAAAATTTCCGATCAAGTCTATCGGGCTTCCATCGGCTGCCGTCGTTTCAAAGCTTAACTGGATGTTGTGATAAAGTTCGTAGAAAAAGTCGACGTTCAGCTGGAGATGGTGTTCAAAAAAATCACCCTTTTCACCAACTTCGATCGAGTTCAGCCTTTCCGGATCGTACCCATTTTGACAGTCAGGGTCGGCGCATCGGAGGTTGAAGCCACCCGACCGAAAACCGCGAGTGTACGAAACGTAGGTAAGCACACTCTCCATTGGGCGGTAGTCGAGCTTCACGGTAAACGGAACGTAGTCGAAGCTGCCGGTTGGGTCGGATACCTTGCAGCGATGCGCGATATCGCCCGCTGCTGCCTGACAGGACGCGACAATTCCGATGGGACTGGCCTGACCACCATTGAGGACGTTCTCGTTAAATGTCGTGAGGTCGCGCGTGTCCTGAACGTAGCGCAGACCAGCTGTGAATCTTAGTTGATCCGTGATCGAGTACGTTCCCTGGGCATAAATGGCTCCTGACTGATTGATCGCCTGGCCCGCATTTACCGAGGTAAATGGATTGAGAGGAAATATGGCTGGATACGCATCAAGCTCACTCCCATGTTCGCGGAAATAGTAGAAGCCCGTAATCCAATCAAGTCGATCGTCGAAGGACTTTCCGTAAAGTTGAACCTCTTCGGTGAACTGGTTCACTGACTGCCGATCGGAGGTCTCCAGCGGGTCCGGCGTTGTGCCGGTTGCGTTTTGCCGATTCTCGCTCGCATCGCCCCGGTAGGCTGTGATCGATTTGAACGTTACGCCGCCGCCCAAATTGCCGGTCACAGTTGCGGAACCACCGTAAACCTGTACATGACCAAAACCCTTCGTTACACACGGATGGGTACTGAAAGGATTGATTTGGCTCTCAAAGGTATCCGGCACATTGCTGCAAGCTGATTGGCCGCCATTGGCGGCCCACCAAAGATCAGGCAAACCATTCGGAAATCCCGGTATACCCAACGGCTGGGTCGGCACGACTTGTGTAAGAGCCACCCAAGCTGCGCCTATGACCGACTTTGAATAGTCACCCGCGAGCAAAACCTCCCAGTCCGCGCTAGGAAGCCACCGAATTTGTGGCCTAACATAAGTTGTGTCATCGTCGTTGATATCCTGACCGGTAAGGGCACTCTTCGCGTAGCCGCTGTGCTGATTGTGGGCGACCACAATGCGAAACTCTAATTCATCCGCGATGGGAACATTCAACACGCCCACCGCCGCGAATTCACCATAGTTCCCTCCCGTCAATTCAATCGATCCCCCTAACTTGTCGTCGGGCTTCTTCGCGATGATGTTGACCGCACCACCCAGCGTATTCCGACCAAAAAGAGTGCCTTGAGGACCGCGGAGAATTTCGACGCGCTCCACGTCGTACAACCCGAGATTGGCTCCCGACTGGCGTGCGACGTATACGCCATCGAGATAGAGGCCCGAGCCCTGGTCCAGAGCAATTGTTGAATCTGTGTTCGCGGGGCCACGTATCGTAATCATCGCGTTGCCGGGCTGTTGGCCGTACGGCGCGATAAGCAGATTTGGTGTCAACCTCATCAGCGAGTGCACATCGACAACCTGCTGAGTCTTCAAGGTCTCGGCGCTTAAGGCAGTGACCGCGATTGGAACATTCTGTACATCTTCCGCGCGACGTGTGGCGGTCACCACGACCGTTTCGATGCCAGAACCAGAAACAGTCGCGCCAGTCGCAGTGTCCACCCCGAATATCAAAAAGCTAAGTCCAGTAAACGCTGCCAAATGAACCCACTGCCGCCAAGCGATTCGCATCATGACCTCCCCTTCAGCAGGTTGAGCCTGCTGGCACTATGTTGCGTAGCTTTTATTTAAGCAGACGGTTGATTTCAATGGATTGGCGTCCCAACAGAATAAAAAAAATCAGTGTTGTTTTTTTGTGCCACTGGTTTTAAGCTAATTTTGTGGCGTGCGCAAATATATGTTTGTCTCGCGATGCGAGACACGCAGGTCCACACGGCCCTTTTTTGCTGGACATTTTGGACCGAACTGCACGCGGTGCTATGAACCGCGCCTCTTCGAGCAGGAGAGGCGTCTTCCCGGTATCGGCATGGACACGTTTGTCGTTTTCGCCACGAATTTCTTAGCAGATGTCCTGGTGAGATCGTGGGTCACTCCGCCGACGCCAGTCAACGTGAGGCGCCGTGAGCCGTTCGCAACAGTCCCCTCCGTGCACCCAATCAGTGCTTGTTCAAAGAAACTGACAATTTGCCAGGGTCACTGTTGGATCAGATCTGAAACCGGCGCTTCACTGGAACAGGTTCAGGCTGACTATAGGGGTCTCTTCCCATTTGGAACGCAACCCGCGAATCGACAAGCGACCCTTCAGACTGAAGTTCACAAGATCTTGCTCTAGTTCTCAAGGACTCGGATCCACTGCGCCCCATCAATACGTCGTCGCACTGCGCTACTGGCTCCAGATGTCTCCTTCGTCGAGCGTCGGCCGTACCCTTCATGACGGTGCCGTGCATGGTTTCAAGACCAAAGCGCTCATATTGACTAATCATGGTCCGCAATTGGTTGACTTCCTCCGCGGACTTTGGTTTCGACCCGGCTGTAACGGCGAGCATTCTGCGGCGCGCTCCGCCACCGAAGGAAGAATGCAAAATATTGATGTTAAACGCCACAAGGTCACCTGGTGAACTCTCCAGGGCAAAGAACGGTATTGTCCCGGGCACGATTTCTGTAGGTCCCGTCGCAAGAGGAACAACAGCCGCGGCATTTCGGGCCAGTGTCGCATACCGATCACTCAGGATGTGCGAACCGGGGATTACTCTCAAACATCCGGAGTCCTGACCAACGAAATCGAGATAGATACCAAGCTTGACATAAACGCCTTTTTGGATGCTCGCGTCAAAGTGCCATGGCGTATCCCCAACGTAGAGATTGCCGTCGCTGCTAAAATATCCATAGTCCGAACCTAGCAACGCGCTTAACAAACCATCGATTTTTGGATGATCCAATAAGCTGCATAACAACTCTGTTTGGTCAATAAACTGAATGACTATGGCGCGCTTGTTCTGCTCACGCTCGAATTCATAATTTTCAAATACGTTTTCGAATTCCGTTTCTATCCACCGCATATCATCGCGCAAAAAGCCGGGGAGTTTCAGAAATCCGAAAGCTTTGAAGAGCGCCAATTGTTCATCGGATGGTTTGTACTGCTGCATGCTTACCTGCTAGCCTCCCGTAGGCGATGTTATGCTGATACGCCAGTCAGGCAACGTATCCATCACTGAATCTGAGCACTCCTTGGCTCCAGTGGATGTTTCTCTTACCGCGAGAATCACGGTATCAGAATTTGCCTGTCGGCCATTCGGGCACACTTCATTGAAGCTCAGGGGACCAAACGAGAGCGCCTGGCATTTGATCGGGCGCGAGCTACGATTTGCATCTCATCAGACACGCTTAAAGGTACTGAATATTTTTTGAGGTTTGCGATCTCGCCGAAGTGCGCATCGATGTCTTCCACTTTGGGCGGCGCCTCATCCGAAGCCAGCCACCCTTCGGTGAGGCCCATGAACGCGCGCGCATAACGTGCCCCGACCGCGGAGAAGATTGCGTGTGTGGATTTGCAACGCTCGCTTGCCAAGTAGAGAACCATTGGAGTAACGAATTCCGGACCCATCGCCTTAAGCATTACGCCAAACGCTTCATTCATCGCCTCATCGTTCTGGTCCAAGCCCTTCTCTGATGTGGCACCCTGTTCCGTCGCGGCGCTCTCGGCGGCTGCCGTCCCGAGCCTCGTTACTGCGCCCGGCAACAGTGCGTTGCATAAGATCCCGTGAGGGGCACCTTCCAACGCAACCGCATTCATTAAGCCAATTAGTCCCGCTTTAGCGGCGCCGTAAGCGGAGTATCCTGATATGCCAAACGCCCCGCCATTGGAGGAGACAAGTATAATTCGACCATAACCTTTTCTTCGCATCTCCTTGAATGCCGGTTGCGTAACATAGAAACCACCGTGCAGGTGCGTCGCTGTGAGTGCCTCCAGATCGTCCTTGTTGAGATTGCTGAGCAAGCCGGTTCGCATAATGCCTGCGTTGCTAATGAGGATGTCGATCTGTCCGAATGCGTCAAGAGCCTTATTTGCGATGGCAAGTCCGCCGCCGAGTGTCGCAACACTATCGTAGGACGCAACAGCCTTACCCCCTGTCGCTCTAATCTGGTCAACCACTGCATCTGCGGCCTGAGGCGAGCCACCGCCGCCCGTAGGAGCACCGCCCAAGTCGTTGACCAAAACCGCTGCGCCCCGTGCTGCAAGGGCAAGCGCGTATTCCCTGCCCATACCATTGCCCGCACCCGTGACAATCGCAACGCGGCCGTCAAATCGAATGTCTTTCACTCTCAATTTCCTTCACTTGCGACTAGCGCCCGACACAGTCCTTGGCCCAACCACCTTCTCTTACAAACAATCATGTGGTTGATTGTATATGGGCTCGCTAGAATTGCAATGTTGAATGGCTTTGCCGTCGACGCCAAGATTCTAGTTTCGTTTTGGTAGGGCGCTCGCCAATCCTCCAATCCATTGAGGTCAAAAATGAGTTACGACGAAACGTGGGATGCTCCGCACGAGCCAACAAAGCAACCTTGCTGGCAGGAAAGTGACTGCTGGTGGGCCTATGATCATCAAAAAGGAGTGGGTTTATTTTATCGCGTTGGCCAGTACGTCAATGAAGGCACTGGCCAAGTTCACCTTCTGGCCTTCAAAAGAGGTGGGCGTCGCTTCAAGCTCGTGCAAAATGCCGCCCAAGGTTTGCGCAAGCGCTCGAAACGCGCGCAGCAGGTCGGAAGCTTCGTTGTCGATGCCCTGGGAAGTATGAGGATGCGCTATCGGTGGGACGAAACTAACTCCTCGGGTGATCTCGAGTTCTACGAATCGTTTTATGTGCCGAGGAACTGGCACACCCCCGAAAGTCACGCCCAATACGATACCGACATGCACGATGGAGGTCACCTCGAATGCAGCGGTCGTCTGCGCGGCAAGGTACGGATAGGCGGCGAAGTCATCACGGTCGATGCCTTGGCGCACCGCGACAGGTCTTGGGGTAATCGGGAGGTAGGGAATGTTATCTACCAGCACAGAATGTGCACGGGGACGATCGGACCAGATCTCTCGTGGGCCACGGTATTGGTCCAATTCAATTCCGGAGAACTTGCCAAAATGGGTTTTGTCGCGCGCAACGGCGTGACCGAAGACTTGAGCGACATCGAAATCTTCACGACAGTCGACTATGACAGCTTAAGTGTGCGCGGTTCGGTGACCCGCCTCCATCTCAGGGAAGGCGAAGTCATCGAGATCGAGGCTAAAACTGAGCAGGGATTTTTGAACCAATTTAGAGATTATGCGTATGGCCCCGACGTGATTATGTCAGTGGACTATCGCGGCAAAAAGGGGTTCACGTATTTGACTGCCTCGATCAACCCAGCCAAGGGTGATTATGTCCCGTCACAACAGCAGGTCAGAAGCCTTTGCGTTAGCGACGGGCTATCCGACTTCGTTAGCGTGGAATAACAACATCACGAGGTTGATATTCAGATGTTCCGTCCGAGGACGTCTTTCGTCGCCCAAAGCAGCTTGAAACTAGGCTGAAGGGGCGCAGCTACGATAAACGTCCGTGCTCGAGTAACCTCGTGAGCGCTCGGGTCGCAGTGTTGTTCTGTGCGTTCTCATTGGGCGGCAGCTGCACATTCTGCGATTCTAGGATAGCTGAGTTTCGGGCAATAATCGCCACAGCTCGTAGCGCATTGAACACTTCGTAGTAGGTATAATTCTCAAGCGAGGCCCCGCTAAGTTCTTCATAGGTTGCGAGCAGCAGCCGACCAGATAAACAGCCTTCTGGTGTTTTCAGTCCCAGAGCGGTTTCAAACATATATTCGGAGAAATTCCACCAGGCTAAATCCTTGGCCGGATCACCGATCGAAACGAGTTCCCAATCTAGCGCCCCCACCAGCCGGTCGGCCGAAAAGACCATGTTTGAAGGGCGAACATCACCCCAGCAAAGGCATAGCCTCTCGGAGCCAGGAATATTTTTCATCAGCCAACTGACCGCATGATCGACAAGCGCTGTGCGCCGGCCATATCCCCAGTCGCAATAGGAGGCAAAGTAGGCCACCTCCATGTCAATCTCATGCTCGTCCACTCCACGCCGCAAAAATTCCAATCCTGCAGATCGCCACTCAAACCGATGAATCCCAACTAGTTCATTCACCGCCGACCGCCAAAGTACTTTCCGCTCTTCGGGCGAAATTTCCGTGACCCAGCTACCGTGATGATAGGCGGGACGGTCCGGAGGAATTCGGCCCTCGACATGTTTCATGGCGAAGAACCGGCCTCCTATGACAGTTGGGTCATTTTCTATGAAGTAGACCTTCGGGACCGGTGTGCCAACATGTTCTCCGATAATCTGTTGAGCTCTGGACCACTTCGTGATGTCAGCTTCGTAGAATACTGGGTTTTCAGCAGGCTCGCGGCGCACTACGAACTTTTCCGCCTTCCTGGACTTTCCTGACCCCCACTCAATGTCGAGACGATAGACGGGCGCGGACATCCCATTGTCCTTGGGACTGTCAAACGAACGCACGGTGACCGACGAGACGTGCAATTTTTTAGCGAACCAATCGGCCAAAACCGTGGCCGTGTCATCGCGACTCGTCCAGGCCACCTTGCTAAATTGCTGTGGCGATTTTTCCATTCAATGCACCGACACGTATTCTTTGCGGCTTTTTAACAATTCAGTGATTGCTTGTATAGAAGCGGCTGCCGAATGTCCTTGCAGCACGTGTCCTAAGACGCACAACAAATCCGAGATCGAATGAAGGAAGCGTCAAGTTCGCTCATGCAACTGCATCCGCACAGCCCCAGGCATCGTTCCACTTCCTGTCGTAGCAGATTGATTACATGTGTCACGCCCTCTTCTCCCGCTGCCGCGAGGCCGTAAAGATATGGACGCCCAGTCATCACGGCATTGGCGCCCAGTGCTTTCGCCTTAACTATTGAGGTCCCTCGTCGAATACCCCCAGACTGAATGACCTCAATTCTGTCACCAACAGCTTCGACGATCTCTTGGATCATCGAAATGCTGGCAGGTAGACCATCAAGCGAGGTACCCCCATGATTGCAAACAATGACGGCCGACGCGCCGATTTCCACTGCTGTCTTCACATCGTCTGGACTGATGACGCCCTTAATTGCAAACGGGCCACTCCACATTTTTCGAATGTACTCCGCATCCCTCCAAGTGATATCGCGCCTCACCGCATCCAGTAAGAACGTGTCTCCGGTCGTGCCCTCTGCGCTTTTCATGTGCCCCGCAATATTCGGAAGCTGGTCGGCAAAAAACTTGCGCTGCCTAAGCATCCAGCGGGGATGTCGCGCCAATGCTAGCATTGTGCGAAACGTTGGCCGTCGACCCGGCGCAAGTCCCGCCCTCAAGTCACGCTCCCGAACGGTCGGAATGACGTTGTCCACCGTAAGACACAACGCGTCATAACCAGCCTGTTTCGCACGTTGAATGGTTTCCGCGTTGAGACCGTTATCACGAAGGAGATAGCACTGAAATAGTTTTGGGCCCGGGCACGCGCGCGCAACATCCTCTAAACTGAAGTTGGAAAATGTCGAAAGTCCGTACATCACTCCGGCTTTCGATGCTGCCCTCGCTACCGCAAGCTCGCCATCGGGATGATACATGCGCGTCAGCCCTGTGGGAGCCAAGACTAGCGGATAGCTAATATTGCAGCCCAGGACGTGTGTACTCGCATCAACAGCCTCGACGTTTCTCAGAATTCGCGGCACAAACTCGTATTGGTGAAATGCGTTGACGTTACGATTTTTTGTAATTTCATCCTCGGAGCCGCCTTCGATGAAATCGAAGATCGGCCCCGGCAAGCGTTGCCGCGCCAGCGCTCGCACATCAGCAATGTTAACACAGCGTTGCAATTGGTTGTCGATCATTGTCGCCCTTGGGCACCGCACCGAACCATGTCCGGTATCAATAAGCGGCAAGTGAACTGTCATTGGTCGGCCAAATTCGGCCGTCAAGAGAATCGCTCAAAGACATTCTCCAAATGTCTCGTGGCGATATTGTCACTCGGTGTATAACCAGTCCGATTGTTTGGATCTTCGGCCATGATTGTCGCCATTCTGATCATCATGATTGCGGTTCGAAGCGAATCAAAAATCATGTAATACGACAGGTTCTTCAAGTTTCGACCGCTGACTTGCTCGTAGTACCTCACCACTTGCTCTGCGGTTGGGACGTTGGAAAGACGAGGAACGCCCACCCGCACGCTGAGCATCTCATCGCTCAGAAGCCAATGAGACACATCGAGCGCAGGATCGGCGATCCCTGCTACTTCCCAGTCAAGCACTGCAGTGCATTCGTCGCCCTCGAACATCATGTTTCCCAAACGCGCATCGCCCCATGACAATCGTTTTTCCTCGTCGCTTGGCTTGTTTTCTTCTAGCCAGTCGAATGTCTTTTCGATCAATGCAATACGATCATCACCACGCGCCCAGTCGTAGTGCCATCGACTGTAATTGAGTTGTTGATCGAGCGCTGAGACGCCGCGTTCGCTACGCTCAAGAAACGTTAGTTCACAAGCGCGCCAGTCGACCGAATGTATGAATGCTAGGGTCTCGAGTCCGACATGATAAATCTTGCTTTGGCGGGCACCAGAAAGTCGCCCGAACCACCCTTCGGGGGCGTGGAGCGGTGGAAAGTCGTTCGGTGCCCGGCCAGCAGCGCGGTACATGATGTAAAATGGGGTGCCAAGTACCTTGGGGTTTGGTTCAAAGGCTCTGATGTGAGGAACCGGTATGTCTGTGCAACTTCGTAGAAGGTCGAAGAGGCGGCACTGACGTTCGAAGTCGTACTCGGGATAGACGCCTTTACGGCGGGGTCTTAGGCGAATAACCAAGCGCTCCAAGCGTGGTTCGCCCCTCTCCTTCCAACTCAACTCGAACAAGTAGGTCTCATTTGAGGATCCTGCGGCAGTTCTTTCGAAGTTCGAAACGACGACATCGTTCGCTTGGGGGGACATGGTTTGTTCGAACCAGGCTTGAAGAGCTGAGCGGAGAACATCAAAATCTTGGGCCTCTTGCGGCGGCCTTTCTGTGTAGGCCGTTTCCTTTGGGACCATCTCTTCCTCCGGTTCTTTTTCTGCCGCTCTCTCGAATTTCATCAACGGCTAAATTCTCGTGCTCTTCCACTTTCGCATCTTTTCCCATTGCGCGGCCGTACCCGTCTGTCTGACGCAAATAATTCCGGCGCCCAAGCGGCCGCACATCTCGAACTTGGCAAAGCCGTTGGTTACGAAATAGTCATCATGGTGTGTGTTCATTTGCACACCTCCATCGACAACACCTTTCAGTCGATAACCCCGTCCAGTTTCAGTCCAGAGCTCGGTGTCGGTGCTTACTGGACTGCAACCATCGTTCGCTAGAGTTAGCAATGGAGTCGCAGCGTTGATCGCGTGCAGCTGGTCTCCATCCTGCACGTAACCGCCGACAAAACGACCTCCCGTCGAGGTCCACATCTCCGCGTAATTGAGATTCAGATCGGGTCCAAACCCAACAGTGTAGTTCCGCTGTGCGATAAAAGTACTGTGGTCGCGGACACCCCATGAGTGGTCATGAAAGCCGAATCCATCGACTTGGATTGTGCGATCTTTAAAGGCGAAAGTACCCGAGACTCGACCAAGAGATTCGAAATGTCCCGCCCCGATTGCGGCACCCATTTGATCGATGTCATATCGGACCACCGGAGCATACGCTTTGTAGATCAGATCAGCTTTGACGTCACGATAGGTCGTAACGATATGATACTTCCGGAGAGGTTCCAGAGTTTGAAAGTGGAGCGGCCCTACGACGAGATCTGACATCTTTCCAGCCGGCAGTCGAGCACGGGACGACTCTTCTTCGTCAGCAACCTTTCCATCCAAAACCAGAGCAGTCCAATAGTCCGCGAGTTCTCGATTCCGTTGCAAGCCAACGTGACTCATACCACCCGCACGACGTATGGGATCGTACCACTGGACGCACCAGCTTTCTTGCCAGTTCCCGTCCTTCGTATCTGGAGCGTGCCCTTCATCGTCCGCTGGCGAGACGTCGCGGGTAAGCTTAAATCCAACCATCGCCCATTCCTTTCTTCCAATGCCAACGCGTTCGATTGCGACCCAATCAATGCACGGGTGATGGAGCCACCAGCCTAGCGCCTGTCCGCTAAGCCTTCTATTTTGTCTCCCGCCTATTTAATCATGCGATTGATACATATGTCGAGTGGTTGACTCTTTCGCGACATCACGATCGTCTCTCGTCGGCGACGACCCCGAGGACGCAGTGGTTGTGACAGCAACCAAAGCTACTGAGCGCAGGAGACTTCGATGAGACTCATGGGTGAAGTGGCGGTGGTTACAGGTTCCACACGTCACATAGGTGCCGCCATTGCACAAAAACTTGGGGTGGAGGGCGCAAAAGTTGTCGTAACCGGGCGCAGCGAGGATTTTGGAAACGCCGTCATCGGCAGTTTGCGCGAAAAGGGCGGCGACGGCATTTTCATCAAGACCGATGTTACGCGCGAGAGCGACATCAGGCATGCCATCAAGTCGGCCGTAGACAAATTCGGAAAGTTGACAATTCTCGTCAATAACGCGGCGCCCACAGAACTCACGGTCGGACCAAACGCCATTGATGGAATGATAAAGGACATTACAACTGCCCACTGGGAACAGCTATTTACGGCATTCCTCACGAGTGCGTTCTGGGGTTGTAAACACGCAATTCCAGAAATTGCCAAAGCAGGAGGCGGAGCGATCATCAATATCAGCAGTGTTGGCGCCGTACGCGCAGTCGCCGGAACTTCGGCCTACGCAGCGTCGAAGGCTGCCATGCATGCCCTCACCCGTTCCGTTGCAATCGAGAATGCCGGCGATCACATTCGTTGCAATTGTGTTCTTCCCGGCATGACACCAAATTTGAGCGGCGATGCCAAAGTGGATGCCCGCGCGATGGTGGACAATCCACAATATGGACGCGCAATGCGCGAATTTCAGCCTTGGCCACGGTGGGGGACCGCCGAAGACGTTGCCAACGTCGTAGCATTTTTGGCCTCGAAAGAGGCCGAGTTTGTAAACGGCGTGGTGATGCCCGTTGACGGCGGTGCCATGTGTCGAATGCCTCTACCTCGTATGACCACAGAATACTGGGACGAAGACAAGTCCTAACGTTCTCTCCGGAACTCTTTATCCAAATCCATGTATCGACAACCGCTAATTCGCCATGTATGGCCAACTCTCCTTTGTGGTGGTGAACAAAAGGACTTGATGACCAAATAGGGCCGAACGCGGCCAGCATTGGCTCGTTTCCTATACGGCGCCAGGACACCGCGCCGAATTGGGTAGATCTGAAACGCCCTTAGGCGCTCATGTCATTTGATTGCCCTGGCCTCACCAATTCGTCACTCCCGCTATGCGAGGTGCGCAATGACGTGGATTGTTGTCGCAAACGCCTATTGTCGGGCGCTCCGCAGAAAACAAGCAAACGTGTTTTTTTGTTGACGGAGATTGAATAGAGACAGACACTGGCCGCCGAGAGTCTGATTGCGAGCGCCATGCCAGTATCGCTCCAGGGTGCTTTGGAAGAAGCTGAATAGATAAGGGCCAAACTTGCAATGCTCTTGGGCGGTGGCCGGAAGCCAGTTTCTGAAAGAGAGCGCGGCTGGTTACCGCGAGAGCAAGCTGCGAGTGCAAGGGGCAATACATGCCAAGACTGGACGGTAAAGTTAGCATTATTACTGGTGGCAGCATGGGGATCGGTTATGCGGCCGCGCAACGATTTCTCAAAGAGGGTGCCGAAGTCTTTATCGTTGGCCGCTTCGAGGAGACACTGAAACAGGCGACCTTAGAGCTTGGCAAGCATTGTCATGCCATCGTGGCAGATTGCGCGGACGTAAAACAAGTAACTAGCATGGTGGAAACTGCGGTGGAGCAGTTCGGCCGACTCGACGTTCTATTTCTTAATCACGCATTCTCGCTCCCAGGCGAAGTCATGGATGACATGACCGAGGCGCTGTTCGACCGCATGATGAACACCAATTTGAAGGGCACCTATTTCGCTATTAAGGCTGCTCGCCCCCACATGCGGCGCGGTTCGACAATCATACTTACGTCTTCCATTGGAGGACACGTAGCAAACCGTGCGGTTCCAGTCTTCAACATGACAAAAGCCGCTATCCGCTCGCTCACACGGTCCATGTGTGGAGCGCTTTCCGCCCAAGGCATTCGCGTAAACAGCATATCACCGGGTTTTACGAATTCAGGTGTGTTCCAAAAGATTGGGATGTCCGCTGAACAGGTAGCAACGATGATAGATCGGCAGTCCGAGCAAATTCCCTCCGGTCGGTTTGCTACGGTTGAGGAGATCGCAAATGGAGCCTTGTTCCTTGCGTCAGAGGAATCCTCTTATGTCAACGGTGCTGACCTTTGCATCGACGGTGGAGTGATACAAGTCATGCCAGAGACACCGACGATGCCCGTCGCCTAAATTGCAGGGAGACAGAACAATGGATAGCTACAGAGAGATTGAAAATCTCTATTCCGACTACGCCTACTTTATTGATACTGGAAATCTAGACGCCGTTGCGCAGCTATTTACTCATGGAGTGTTTGTTTTTCCACCAGGAGACATCGACAATCCAAATAATCCGCGATCTCATGGTAGGCAGGGCACCCGTAAGCATCTTAGCGCTATTCGTCTTTATGACGATAGCACGCCTAAGACCAATCACGTTACGACGAACATTTGGATAGAAGTCGATGAAGACGCAGGAACTGCCCGCGGCCGAGCCTACCTAACATGTATGCAGCAAGCGCTCGAGGAGAATTTCCCTTTGCAACCCATCGCGACTGTAATTTACGAAGACACATTCAAGAAGATCGACGGCAAGTGGTGGTTTGCGACGCGTCGGGTGACACAGCCGCGGCATCAGGACTACTCTCGTCATCTTACAAGCGAATTTAATGTGCAGCATAGTCTTCCAGGATCATCGTGATGAAAGTGAGACGGGGTGCGGCGCCCCGGGATCGATAGCCTGTGCAAAACTCCTTCCCTCGCAAATTGGCGTGTGGGGCTAGCCAATGCCACAAATCAAGTGAGTTTCTGCTGAACGTTGAGCAGAGACTGACAATTTCTTGTGGCGAGGAGCGAGCGTCGTGTTTCTGAGGCGTGATTGAAAAATGCGGGGCTAATAACGAGATATGTCCATTGGACCAAAGCACGCCACCATGCGAGCAATTTTTTCATCATCGCGAAATGTCATCATCTCGATGGCACTGACAGTAGCACTGGGCAGATTCACTCTGAATGCCATCGCAGCAGTGTTTGACTGTGAACCGCGGATTGGTCCTTCAACCACTATTTGAACGCCTCGAGAGAGCGCAGCTTGGTAAAAGATGCGAAGCTCTTCGTGTCCGCGGCGAGGACCAGATCCTATCGGATCCTCTATTTCAGCATCTTCCGCAAACAGAGCGATTAACTTGTCAACTTCGCCAGCATTGATATGGTCAACATAGCGCTGCAGCAACTGTTTCACTCGTAATTCTGAGAGTGCCACATCCCCTCCATCGAATAGTAGTTCAACCGCCTGTGGACCTGCACCTTCATGTGGGCACCAAGCGTAGGTCAACTCGAAAGCTCGGTGAAATCGCCCGAGCTCAAATCAACAAGCCAATCTTCATGTCCTCTGTGCAAACCCATGTACATGTGAAAGCCAAATGCGGTGGAAACGGAAGCCTTCGAACAGCTATCGACGCTTTATTGAGGGGCCCAGAAATTTTTCAGCGATCTTCTTGTTGGGCAGAAGAAGCTCACCATCCCGCAGCTGTCGAATTACCAGCGCCAGAATTGCGCGGGCCATGGCTTCGCGTTCAGGACTTTTCCAAATAGGGCCGGTGAGAACTAACCCCTCAAACATTGCCTGACAAACGTCGCTTGCATGTTCTAGTAGCTCTGGCTTGTTTCGCCACTCGGGGAACACACGGAGTTGTTCCGTTCGCAAGATTCGGTCGTAGCGCCTGGCTTTTGGAAGAAATAGCCGACTCAATTCGTCATCGGATCGTGCCGCGATCGTGAGCTCAAGATACGCCCTGTATTCGCGCGTAATGTAACCTTCCCAGGCCTGCTCAATCCCCAGATTTTCATCAACTCGCTGGCGTTCAGTGAGGGTCCTAATACGTCCGATAAACGCTTCCATTCGCTTGTAAAAGAGATAATCGATAACGGCCGAAATGAGTTCCCTCTTCGATGCGTAGTGATGTGTCATCGCGCCGCGAGAAATCTTTGCGACTTCAGCAATGGTTTGCATTGTTGTTTGTGAGTAGCCATAACGTTCCAGGCAGTCGATTGCGGCCTCGAGGATCGCCGTTCTTGTCTGGGAACTCTTGAGCTGTTGCCATTTTGGTCCTTCTGCGGCGAGACCCTCAGGCTCAAGTTGCTTTAGAAGCTTTACCTCAGTGTTTCTCATTTCCTAATTCCTCAACTTGAGGCCAGATAGATCCTCGCAAGTTGGCGGACGCCAACTGGATTCGAGTTGCTCATTCGATGTCAATAGCAAGATTCCTAGCACCGCTACTTCGCGCTACTCACCTTGTTTGGGAGTAACTGGTCAACGCGTACGTTTTATTTCTTCACTCAGCCGCATTCGCTTGTCTTTACGACCTTTACGCCTAGACAGAAAGAATTGCGACTGCGGAGAGTCCCGGCGCTCCATATACCTGACTATATGCGACTTTTGCATTTTCTACCTGACGACCAATCGCTCGACCCCTAAGCTGTTGAACATTTTCGTAGACTTGACGCAGACCAGACGCGCCAATGGGTTCACCACACGCCAGACAACCACCGTCCGTATTGATGGGCAACCTTCCGCCTACGCGCGTCTCTCCGTCGGCGATCATTCTTTCTTGATCTCCGTCCTGACAGAGAAAGTTCTCCGCCATATGCATCACCTCAGCACCACTTTCAGTGTCCTGAATCTGAGCCACATCCATTTCACCGGGTCCGATATCTGCCATTTCATAGGCAGCTCTTGAGGCAAGCTCCGTCGGAGATGGTCCGCGTTTGATGTCGAGCGATGGAGCGAATACTTCGAAAGACCCGTTCACGCGCGTCCGCACTGCCGCTCCCTTTATGCGAGGACCCACAAGTCCTAGTTGACGCATCTTCCTGTCTGACGCCAGCACAAGGGCAGCTCCGCCTTCCGCCGGTGAACAGAACATGTACTTCGTCAACGGATCAGATAGCATCTGCGATTGAAGGATCGTTTGCGCATCCACGGGATCGCGCCGCCAAGCGTGCGGGGTTCGCGACCCATTTTCAAATGCCTTTTCAGCTATGCGAGCGAGCGTCAACGCGCTTATTCCATGAAGGTTCATATATCTATGAATCTTCATGGCGAAGAATTGGGTGGTGAGCATCAACCCAATGTCACCATACCACCTTGGCAACCCCGCGGCGACCGGATCCGGATTAAATGCTCCGCGGGGATGTTTGTCGAAACCAGTGACAAGCCCCAAATCAAATTCACCCGACTTGATCGCCCAATAGCCAGCGAGGAGTGCGGAGCCGCCCGTTGCGCAGCCATTCGCGACGTTTATGAATTGTACGCCAGTAAGACCGAGACGTGGAAGCATCGCGTCTGCACTACCTGCCGCCACCGACCCACCAAACGCAAACTGAACGCTATCCCATTCGATACCTGCATCAGCAAGTGCTTCGCGCACGGCGAAGACTCCCTGCTCAAGACCTGACATTCCATCGGTGCGGCCAAAACGATGAATACCTGCACCGACGATGTGCACGTCAGTCATGAGATCTTCTCCTCACTCTATACTTTTTAAGCGGGACGGAACGCGTAACTGCAAACTGTTTTGCCATCGTCTCGCTTGAAAGGCACGATGGTAAGCGTCATTGGCATGCCGATCTTAAGCTTGCCGAAATTGTCGATATCAATTCGACTCTCGACAATTACTTGATCCGCTAATTCAACATAACCTAGCGCGAAGGGCTCGAAACTGGTGTCATCGCCAACGCCGGCGTATGGTGGACTTTTGGGCCGAAAACGCTGAACTGTAAACGTCCACAGTTTTCCGTCGCGCGCAAGGCGCAATGGTTCGAACAGGTCTGAGTCGGCGCCGCGGGGAAGTGGAAAAACCACTCGCCCATCACTACGCCGCCGCCCCCCTATGAGGTGCGGGCCATCCGGACCGACGGCGAACAAATGTTCGGCAATAGCGCTGACGTTTTTGGTATCAGCGATGAAAGTCATAGCGCCCCATTTGGCTTGTCAGCTCAGCATAGTACCAAAAACAATCTACCGTGTCTTATTTAGGATGAAAAGACTGTTTCTGAGATCTCGTCAAGAGAAACGATGCACCGCGCACTCTGCCCATAGATTTGAAGGCCGCGTTTGCCGAACTTGACCGCCATCACCAGGACATTCTCGAGTCGTCGGCACTTTTCGCTTCAGTTGAATTTCGTTACTGCACGTACCGCCGCTTCGATGCGGTGCGCATTGGGCATGTATTCGTCTTCTAGATTGGGCGCGAATGGGACTGGCGTATGTGGGCAAGTTACCGACTTGATTGGGGCCTTCAAGTTTGTGAAGCCCTTGTCCGCAACCATTGCAGCTACGTCACTGGCAAGCGAGCAGCGCGGTGGGCTTTCGTCAACGAGTACGAGGCGGCCCGTCTTTTCAACGCTATCGAGAATCGTATCTTCGTCGAGCGGAGAGGTCGTTCGGGGATCGACTACCTCAATGCTGATGCCGTCCTTTGACAGCGTCTGAGCGACGGCAAGCGCCCTCGGTACCATTGGGCCAAAGGCCACAATCGTCACGTCCTTCCCCTCTCGCAAAACGTTCGCTTCGCCGAAGGGAATTCGGTAAGCCTCGTCGGGCACCTCGACTTCCTTGTCGTAGAGTGTTTTGGCTTCAAGGTAGATGACTGGGTCTTCACCGCGCAATGCTTCCAACAAAAGGCCTTTGGCGTCATACGCATTCGATGGCATCACCACCTTGAGGCCGGGGATCATCGTGAACAGCGGATGCATCGATTGGCTGTGCTGGGCACCGGCTCGAAAGCCGGCACCAATGGTCGCTCTAATCACCATCGGTGTCTTTGCTTTTCCACCGAACATATAGCGGAATTTGGCAGTTTGGTTATAGATCTGGTCGAAGCAGACACCAACAAAATCGACGAACATAATTTCGGCGACCGGTCGAAGGCCCGTCAACGCTGCACCTGCCGCAGCTCCAATTATCGCGCTCTCAGAAATGGGCGTGTCGATCACGCGGGTCGGTCCAAATTCCTTGTAGAGACCGCCGAGTACGCCGAACACACTTCCGACTCCGCCGACCTCCCCGCTCGCACCTTGGCCGCCCGCGACATCCTCGCCGAGGATGATGATGTCCGGGTTACGTCGCATTTCTGACCGCAGGGCATCATTAATTGCCGCCCGATACGATTTTTTGGCCATGGGAGTGAGCCTCAATAGTGAGCGTAAACGTCCGTTTCGAGCGACTTAATGTCGGGAAGCGGAGCGGCAATAGCGGTTTGCGCGGCGTCCTCCACCTCCGCGAGGACCGTCTCCTCGATTGCGTCAAGCTCCATTCCGTCGAGTAGCTTTGCATTCGTCACTTTCTTGCGAAATAGCGGTAGCGGATCGTGCGCGCGTGCTTCCTTAAGCTCATCTTGGGTACGATAAGCCTGCGGATCGCCGACAAAATGACCCATGAACCGGTAGCAGCGGATTTCCAGCGCATATGGCCCGGTTCCTGGCCGGCAATGGTCAAGTGCACGGCTCATTGCTTCGTGCACTGCAAAAAAGTCGACGCCGTCGACCACTTCGGCTGGCATGCCAAAGCTGCGCGCACGGTCTGCGATGGAACCGCCGCCGACTGAATAGGACGCCGCTGTGTGCTCGCCGTAACCATTGTTTTCGAAGATAAAGATCGCTGGCACCTTTAAAACGACCGCCATGTTCATCGCTTCGAATACGGTGCCCTGGTTTGAGGCTCCATCGCCGGAGAAGGCGATCGAGACACATCCTGTCTTCTTGTACTTCTGAGTTAACGCGGCGCCCACTGCAATTGGTGGGGCGCCGCCAACGATGGCGTTGGCGCCGAGCATCCCCTTGGAGAGATCAGCGATGTGCATTGAGCCACCTTTGCCACCGCAAAGCCCACCCGCCTTACCCATGATCTCCAACATCATGCCCTTGACGTCACAACCTTTTGCAATGCAATGCCCATGACCGCGATGCGTCGAGCCAATTAAGTCCTTGTCTGTAAGATCGTGACAGACGCCGACGCCCGATGCTTCCTGACCGAGATAGACATGTGCAAAGCCCGGGATCTTGCCAGCTGCGAACTCTTTCACAACCCGTTCTTCGAAGGCGCGAATTCTGAAGAGTCGAGTGTAGGCGCGCTTTAGCTCGTCGCGACTCATCTGCATGCTTCGTCCCTCCTCTACGGGCTCAGCGCCAGGAGCTGTGCGCAATTGCGTTCCTCAACCATGCAATCCATGTGATTGAGCGCTCGCGAGGGCCCGCCCCTTGGCCCATTCCATGCCTCGGTGCAGAAGGTCGTAAAAAACGGGAAGGCTCCAGGCACAACGTTCCACTGATGGGTAGTATTCCATTAACGGCTGCATATCGTAGTGACCGCGGCAATGGCCGAGCGTCAGATATAGAACTGCACCCCTGCCGAGCGGATGCAGATAGAAGACTGGATGCTTCGCACTTGCCCACTTGTTTTCGACAAAACCTGGCGCTTCCCCTTCGAACTCCGTCTCGAGCAACACGTGAAGCTTCGAATAGGTTTCGACCAAATAGAGTTCGTCGTTTGTCTCGAACGACCGGACCCCTTTGACGAGTGGGTGCTCTGGATCAGCAACGGTCACTTGGTAGGGCGCAATTAATGGATGCGCAATGAACATGCTTCCTAGTGTCTGCATGAAGTGTGGCGCCCACCGTGGGCTATCGACTTTGCCATTGCTCAGAAAGCGCAGAATAGAATTTGTGCCGTGAAGAGCAAACCATCGTCCGCCATCCTCCACATAAGCGCGCAGCGCTTCTTGTTGATCGAGGCTCGGAATCACGTCGCAGGTATAGGTTACCAAAAAGTCTGAGTCGCGAATTGCATTGACATTTGAATAGTCCTCGAATACCCGAACGCGAACACGTTCGTCTTCTGCCAGCAACTTGAGTAGTTCGAGTCGAGCAAAATCGATATCGTGATATTTTCCAGCCACTACAAGTGCGACTTTAATTTTCTTTTGCACCGGGTGCCTCAATACTGAACGCGCTTGGTGAGACCGCCATCAATCACAATATTCGTTCCGGTCATGAAGGGACACGTTGGCGACGCAACAAAAGCGATCGTTCGCGCAACCTCGGCTGCATTGCCCATTCGGCCCAGTGGAATACTTTTCAGAGTTCGTTCGTAAATTGGCGCCATATGGTCCTTGACCATGTTCCAGGCACCGCCTTCGATATAAATAGGCCCAGGAGACACGGTGTTGACGCGGACCCCTTTCGACGCCAGCGCTTGCGACATGGCGTGCGCATAATTGATCACGGCAGCCTTCATAGCGTTGTACGCCTGCGGGCCTAAGAATTCCTCAAGTGCCGCAGTAGTGGAGATCGCGACTATAGAACCCGCCTTCGACTTTTCGAGAAACGGAAGCGCCGCCTGAATACCCCGGAATGTGCCCATAAGGTCATTTTCAAATACGGCCTTCCAAGTCTGCTCGCTTGCTGGTCCTCCACCCGCAGAGACGAATGAGACGAAGATATCGCAACCTCCTAACTCCTCGGCGGCGCGCTTTATCCATCCCGCATAGGCACCAGCATCCGAAACATTGACAGACTCTCCAATTGCCTTGGTTTTCTCCCGCAGCGATGCAAGGGCCTCGTCGACACCTTTTTGGCCGCGCGCGCAAATGGCAACAGAACAACCCTCCGATGCCAGGACCTCTGCCGTCGCCAACCCAATACCTTTGCTTGCACCAGCCAATATGGCCTTCAGGCCCTTTAGACCGAGATCCAAGACATGCCTCCCTTAGTTTATAAGACAGAACAGATTGTTTTTTCTCTAAGGATCATAGAGCTTTTGACGCGGCCGTCCAGACCCGACGGCATTGTTGCCGCAGCGGCCCAAGAGCCAGGAGATGAACAATGGACATTACTCTGGCACCCCAAGACCTGAACTTTCACGATGATGTCAGGCGATTTCTGGACCAGAAGTTCACACCAGACTTGCGAGACGAAGCAAGCCGACAGTCAGGCGTCTTTGCTAGTGCCGAACTCAGCCGTCGCTGGCACAGAATTCTTTACGAAAAGGGCTGGATCACGCCGTCTTGGCCGAAGGAATATGGAGGCACGGGTTGGTCACCGGTTCAGCGTTACTTGTTTGAGATTTCTTGTGCCGACGCTGGGACACCTGCCCTGCCCGCGATGGGACTGCAGATGTGTGGTCCGGTGCTGATGGGATATGGCACGCCTGAACAAAAGGCATTCCACCTCCCGCGCATTCGATCTGGTGAGCACTATTGGTGCCAGGGATATTCGGAGCCGCAGTCTGGTTCCGATCTTGCAAGCCTGCAAACCAGAGCTGTACGCGATAACGACCACTACGTCGTGAACGGCACAAAGATTTGGACGACGCACGCTCAGTTCGCTAACTGGATGTTTCTTTTGGCGCGTACCAACACCCAATCGAAGCCGCAGGCGGGCATTACATTCTTGCTGCTCGATATGGCGACGCCAGGTCTGACAATTAGGCCCATTATAAGCATGTCAGGTGAGCACGAAGTCAATCAGTGCTTCTTCGACGACGTTCGTGTCCCGGTTGCGAATCGCGTCGGCGACGAAAACCAAGGGTGGACGGTCGCAAAATACTTGCTTGAGTTTGAACGAGGGGGTGGATCATACTCGGCGCGCATCCGCAGTGTGCTGCGGAAAGTCAAGTCGATCGCGCGGCAAGAAACTAACGGAGCGGGTCAGAAACTTGTTGATGACAAAGAGTTTTCCCGCGCAGTTGCGGAGGTGGAAATCGCGGTTGCAGCCATTGATTTTACGGAGCGGCGAGTGATCTCCCAACTGTCGACTGGAAAACCGGTCGGAGACTCCATGGCCTCGATGATGAAGTTGCGCGGCAGTGAGACAATGCAGCGTGTCACCGAATTGGCCCTTCAGGCACTAGGCTTGTATGCGATTGTCAGCCACCGGCCCGGCCACCTGGGAGAAACAAATGAAATCGCTATCGGACCGACTTATGGATTGACCGTAACCGCACGATATTTGAACACACGCGCGGCAACAATATATGGCGGCTCAAGTGAAGTACAACGAAACATTCTGGCGCGAGCCGCACTTGGCCTGTGACAATCGCGCCGGCTGCATGACCGCTAGTGAGCGACTTGCCTCGAAATGGGGCCAAAAAAAGAAAAAATCAGTCTGGATTTTTTCTTTTTGGTCTGCTTCTGTGTTGCACGAGACAGACCGACGAGTCTCCGTTTCGAATTGGGGCCGCTATGGCGCAGTTGAAAGACAAGGTTGCCATCGTACTTGGAGCCGCTGGCCACAACAATATGGCTCAGCACGTTGCCAGCCGCTTTGCCAAAGAGGGCGCCAAAGTCGTAGTGGCCGGCCGAAACAAGGATGAGCTCACAACCTTTGCCAAGACAATTGGCGGCAAAGCAAGGGTGTGCGACATCACGCTAAAGACCGATGTTGAGGGTCTTGCACGGTTTGTGAAAGATGACCTTGGCGGCATTGATATTGCCGTAAACGCGACAGGTTGGGGACTATTGGCAGGGTTCATTGAAACTTCTGAAGATGATCTTCGGAAGATCATGGATCTGCAATTCAAAGGCCCGTTTCAATTCTTCCAAGCCATGGTTACGAATATGGATCGTGGCGGCTCGCTCATTCAGATTAGCTCCGCGACGGCGACAATTATGCTCAACAATCACGCTGCCTACATGGGAACGAAAGCTGGAACCGACCATGTGGTTCGTTGTATCGCGAACGAATTTGGCGCGAAGGGCATTCGAGCCAATTCCATTTCACCTGGTTTGACCGATACGCCAATGACTGCAGGCGCAAAAGCTACGCCTGGAGTATTTGAAGCTTTCGTAAGCTGCTATCCGCTGGGTCGGGTGGGCACTTCAGACGACATAGCAGCGGCAGCTGTCTGGTTGGCGAGTGACGAGTGCTTTATGACTGGGCAGAATCTACAGGTAAATGGCGGACTCACACTTCGACGCAATCCAACCTCTGAAGAAATCGCCGCTTCCGTCGGCCGAGCAATGAAAAAGGCTTAACGATCAGCATACCTCGTGCGTCGACCGTCGCTTCATCACCTGACTGTGCTTGAGGCTAGCCCATTTGAGCTAACTTCCATTGCTGCCGCCATCGAGAGTCCAGCGATCTGCATTTTTGCTAATCTGCCGAGGCCCGAATTTCAGTTTCCCGCGCTGGATCTGTCGAGTCGCCACGAAATGGCGAGCTGTCTAGCTGCGACCGGTACCACCATCTCAAACGTCGAATTCTTTTGGATCGAGCCGGAAATGGCGTTCGACCGCTTCAGGCGACCGATGGAACTCGGCGCCTTTCTTCGTGCGAAACGTATCGTCGTTCACATTCATGATGAACTCATCCAGCGTGCAGTCGACAATTTTGGCCGGCTCTGTGACATCGCCGATGACTTCAAGCTTTCGGTTGGCCTTGAGTTTATGCGTTTTACTCCCGGCTGCGACTCGTTAGAGAAGGCAGTTGGCATAGTTAGGGCAGCTGGCCGCAAGAATGCAGGGGTGGCAATTGACGCACTGCATCTAGCACGGACTGGAGGAACTCCCGCACAGGTTGCAAATCTCGATCGAGCTCTGATTGGCTATGGGCAGCTCTGCGACGCACCCGAACAAATGCCGAAGGAGCGCCAACTGTATGAAGCGATGGAAGAACGTATGATACCGGGAACCGGAGCGCTTCCGATCGCAGAGTTGGTCGCCGCTCTTCCGCCAGACACAGATCTCGATCTTGAAGTTCCACTCAAGGCAATGCGTTTGCAGGGTCGAACAGCTCTTGAGCGAGCACAGTTGGCAATGTCCGGCGCTATGCGCATTCTGGAATCTGCATCGGGCCAGACGCATAATCTGCCCAAGTAAGTAGGCATCGGAACGATGGCGAGACTCTTCGTTCAGTGTGAAATGAAATCCGTTCAGTTCGTCCCGATATACCGGTCAAGCAGCTTGTGGAGTTGGCGAATGCGCATTTCTGTATAGCGACCGAAGTGAACCTGTCCGGTACCCGACGCTCTCAATCCTTCCTGAACAAACGGCAGATTGCCCATGTCTTGCTCGAATACAGCAGCGAGACCTCCAAGTTCAGGTGCGTCACTCCAGCGTTCATTCTCCGACAACAGATGAGTTGGCACTGGCGCCGGTCGTGCTCCATTTTTCGGAACACGCTTGAGGATCATTACGTCCATAATTGCACTCTCGGGGTCACGGCCATTTGGCCGCCAGCGATAGACCAAGTTCGGGGCATACCCTGCCCAAAAACTCATATTCGGCCAAAGATTGTAGAGCAGTGCGTCGATCATCTCGGCATCAGAGGCATCGGAGTAGTCCCACCCATCGTCAGCTGAAACTGACTTGCGGGTCCGCTCGGCCAAAAAGGCACGCGCCGTAACGCCGGGAGGGATGTCAGCATCGCCTGATCCGCCAATGCGACGACGCGAATTTCCTGCGCTCATCGCGCGGACAATATCAGCGTCAGTGTATTTCCTATCTGCGACAACAGGACTGGCAACACCAGTCGCAGAAAATTGCCGCGTCACGTAGTCAGAGAGAAAATCGTATTGACTGTTCACATCTGCTAGATATGGCAGTAGCTGCGGGTGCGTTGTAATTGTGTGATGGCTCTCCATGAACGCCTCAGCGACTGCCTTCCAGTTTGCTTTGATGACTTTCGCAACATGCACAGCCTTGTAGCGGTTTGCGTAGTCGTAGCGTTCGAAGTCTCGCGCCAGGGGAGCGACATAATGTTCCAGCGGAAGTGCTGCTAGGTCAAAATTGATGAAAACGAAACCACCCCAGGTGGCGACTTTGGCCTGTGGCAGGCTCAAATCGCGGTCTTGCCATTGCGGAAAATCCCAGCCGATGGGATTGTCCTTAAAAGTGCCATCGGTGTTCCACGCAATACCGTGATAAGGACAACGGAACTCAAGCTTGCATCCGTCAGTCGTGACCAGCTTGCGACCTCGATGAAGGCAAGAGTTGTAAAATGCTTTGATCTCTCCGGATTCTGTGCGCGTCACAATTAGCGATTTTCCGACAATCTCGTAAATTCGGTAGTCACCTACTTTTGGTATTTCCTCCTCCCGGCACGCCAATTGCCAGACTCGATTCCAGACGCAATCCATCTCTTTCTGAAAAAACACCGGATCAAAATATCGCGATGCCAAGACGGGGTCGGTGCCAATCTCCCTGACCTCTTGCTCGCGCAAATGCTCGGGAACGGCACGGGCGTCCCGCTCGAGAATATCTTCATACGATTCAGACGGGTTACGGTCCGCGCGAAAAGTGACCGACTTATTCATGTATATTCTCCGGCCGATTGGCACAAAGGGGTTGCCTCGGCCACATGGTAGCGCCCCTGGTGAAAAAATCACTATGGTCTTATACAGGACGAAAAGTTTTTAATCGTGGCGATGAGTTTGAGAAGCGACGGGGTTCTCGACTTGTGGACGCCAGACCGTTACGCCGCCCGTACCGAGTGTCATCGAACGCCTAGAATTAGGTACGTGCTGAATAAGTTTAGCTTCCCCGGCGGATCCCCAGCACAGCAGCAGGGCAATTACCATACAACACGTGGGGAGAAATGCTACAACATTAGCGGGAGCGCTCGACCATGCGCTCCGGAGCCCGTTCGGGTCAATAAGTCGATTTGTCCGTGAGATAAACAAACAAATTAGATTGTTACAATCCTATGATTTTGTTTATTGTTGCGATCGATGGGTTTCCTAATTTTGCAAACTCAAGTGAGGGAAATGTC
>Ga0070712_100000090_pt1 | contig 45599 bp, 41 predicted proteins | sample LARL81metaG_FD_71396 | JGI IMG/M metagenome (GOLD analysis project Ga0070712, IMG submission 71396) | Corn, switchgrass and miscanthus rhizosphere microbial communities from Kellogg Biological Station, Michigan, USA - LAR L8-1 metaG | ecosystem: Host-associated > Plants > Roots > Rhizosphere ...
TTCCTGTTGCACCTTGCGCTTGAAGCGGCGTAGAGCATTCTCGAGGGATTCGCCCTCTTGAAGCCTTACTTCTGCCAAATCTACACACCCCCAGACCCGTCCGGGATGGACCGAATAGTTATTACAAGGATTTGACTCTAAGTCAAGTGGAACTGCCTAATTTCGCCACAGTTCTCGGTGTCTTTGGGCCAGTTTTGGCTCATTTTGAGAAATTCAGTGGAGTCTGACGTCCTACAGACAGGAAAAACAGGAAGATCGTAGCAGGCCAAAGCTGCAAAAACAGACGGTTTAGCGAAAAGCGCAGGTGCCAGTGAAGGTCGAGCGGAGTAATCACGTAGATCGCGAAATACCCTGCCAATGTAAGAGTCAAGGCGGTAATGGAGACGCGAAGAAGAGGGTCCCTTTCCGAGAGCCCTTTTTCGCGATTGAGGAAGTAAAACGCGACGAGCAAAACCGTTCCTGGGAAAATCCACCAATCTCCAAATCGCAGGAATTCCTTCGCGTACCACCTCAGGATGATCCCATAGCGGCTGGGAGTCAGAATCCTGTGAATCATAACCTCCGGCGTAGAGAGGAGATCTCCCGAGGTAGCGACCGAGTGTTTGAACCAGGCGATGAGTGCCAGAATCGGTATCGCTCCGAGGACGGTTGGAGCGAGAAGATTTTGTTTGGGCTTGGAGAATTCTCCTGCCGAGTCCTTCGACTCTTTCGTGATAGAGAAGAGGCAGAAAGCGAACAATAGCGCTGTGAGAAACAGCAGTCCTTCGTTCTTGGTCCAAGCCGCGAATCCGGCCGCCATTCCCGCCAAGGCCCGACAGCGGTTCAGTCTTCGCGACTGAGTTTCTGGCCCGGAATGAGAACCGAAGTGCAACAAAACAATTGTTGCCAGAATGAAAAAGGACAGCGGCACATCAGCGTATTGCGTGGCGCCATGTTCGGCAAAAAACGGAGTTGACGACAGCGCAATCCCGGCTACCAAGGCCGCGTTAGGTCCGCGAAGTTGGAATAACGAAGAGACCAGCAGAACCAACGTGCTTGACGTGAATACGAGTCCCAGGGCAGCGGGCAACATTGGACTATCAATGCCTGCGTAACTCCAAAAGTGGGCAGTGGCGGCAGGCAGCAAGAGCGGATAGTCGGGATGAGACCAGGGAATCAAAGCGTTGAATCCATCGCGCCAATGAGAGCCTCCAAGAAAAAGGAGTCTGGCGTGAAGATTCCAGATCGCGAATGCGTCCCACCCATCGCCATGGGGATGGGTGATGGCACGCATAGTTGCGCTGTAGGAGGCAGACATGAGGGCGAAGACGAACGCGGCAATCACGATGCGCCTGAGCCAGAGCGGAATCTCGAAATCGATTACGGCCTTGGCCGTGAATGCGGCCGAAAAACCAGGGCGAGCCAGGTAATGCAAGGCACAGATCGATGCCAACAGCGTAATGTCCCATACGACGAAATGGTTGGTCCCGAACATGCGCGCCAGAAAAAAACTTATCGAAGAAATGCCGATCCCGAATCCCCCGGCAAGAGATAGCTTCATCACTTGCAACGAACGAGAGGGTCGCGAATCTGGCCAGCCGATGCTGATCAGCAGATATCCGGAAGCGAGGCAAATCACCGCCGCCAGAGCAATTGCCATTTACTTTGTTTCCTTGCCCGCGAAGAGAAGAACTCCATTTCCGAAATCTTGCACCAATTTCAGGTCCGACGGAATTTCTGAAGGTAGGGTATGGGGGAAATTTCCAATGACTACTGAGTGATGCGCAGATCGATCGACGACCAGCGGTGCGAGTGCGTACTGGGTGAGGTAATAGTCGGGTAGAGCCGAATCGCCGGTTTCTCCGATGTACCCGATGATCCCGTTCGTGGGTAAGTGCGACTTTACCGTCGCGAAGCGTTTATCCGAGCGTGCCCCAATGCTGTCAACTTCGAAGTGCCACGGTTTAGGGCCGGTGAAAATCATCCGCGCCGACGAAAGCAGGGACAACAATATTAGAAAAGCAAGCGATGCGGCCGTTCTTGTGGAGTGTGCAGATGACGCGAGCATAGTCCTGAACTGGAGGCATTATATGCCGCATGCTGCGGATCCTCTGGACCTAAACGGCAATCTTCGCGCGGAGCACCGTAACGGACGCTTTGGGAAGCGTGATCGATTGTGCGCCTGCATCCAGGCTGCTTGTCACCGGAGGCTGGTTGGGATCGGGATGACCGTGAGGGCCATCTGACTTCCACATGTATTGCTCGCTGCCGAAAGTAGTCATTGTGATGGGACCAGTCCAGTTCTTGTGAGACGGATCATCGAACGCGACACGAACCCCATGTGGGTTGGATTGATCCTTGTTGATCAGCATCAGCGAAAAGTTCCCGTCAGGGCGAGCGACTGCATATGCAGTAATAAGCGTATGGCCGGCAGCATCCTGCAAATCGCACGCCGCGGGATACAGCTTGTGGTTCCCCGCACGGTGTTGCACCCACTCCAGATTAATTAGGCGGCTCGCGTAATATTGGGAAGTGAATGTCTTCACGTTAAGATTCTCGTCGGCGACATAGTTTCCGTAGGTGCCATAGCCGTGACATCCCGGGCGGAGCGGTTCGGGTTGGATCGGCGAGTGATAGTAGACGGCTCCTCCTGCTGTGAGAAATGCGCCCACGCTATCTGCGAGCCACAGAGCCGCAAAAATGTCGGCCATCTGCTGAGCATTGCCGTAGGTAACGTTGCTCTCGGTGTTCATCATTGGCACATTAGCGGGGAGACCGTCCTGGCGCCAGACGTCGAGGATGTGACTAACAAGCTCGGGCTCGCGATATAAGTCAGCCCAGACGATCTCACATGGTGGGTATGGATAGTGCTCGAAGCTCATGAATGAGAGATCTGAAAGCCGGTTTCGTGTTTTCAGATAGTCGAGGAATCGTCCGAACCATGATGTCCGTCCCTGTTCGTCGGGCCAGTCCTTGATATCTTCGTTGACACCTTCGAACACCGGGCCGCCGAGTCTCAGATTTGGGTCGACCTTGTGGATTGCGGTCGCGAACTGCAGGTAGAGTTCGGCATAATCCTCAGGAAGCATGTACTGGCCGTCGGGTTCCTCGCCCATCTCCACAAATGAAATCGGATAGCCACGCATCTTCAGGTAGGCCATTTGCGCGGCCGCATCGTCGGGAGTGCTGTAAAGCATCGACACTGGAATCATCGCGGGAAGGTTGTTGGTGATGCCGCTGGTGAAGAAGAGATCGAGGCCGGTCTGATCGCCCGCAGTGTTGATGTCGGATTCCGAGTGCCACGGATCGATAGAGGAGCACAGGGTTACGGTTTGATTCTGATCAGGCCGATGTTGGACCAGATCCACGAATTCCCCATTCGGAGTGATCGTGCCGACGTAGATCTCGCGAATTGCATAACCGGCGGCGCTCCTAGGATCTTTTGGGTCATGGGTTGCGTGCGCGCTGGTGTCGGCAGTATTCGACGACTCGGTCATCCAGATTCGCAGATGCCGCACTCGGATCGCAGACGACGTAAGTTGAGGTGTAGTTGTGCCGCCCTTGCCTTCTGTCACAACACCATTCGGGAATGCGGTCCAGATACCTGCGGTCGGATGCTCCATCGGCGACGAGGCGTCGCCACCGGGCTTCTCAGGAGCCCAATACTGGATCTCGTACTTTGTTGCAAAGGGATGAAGCCAATCAATGCGGATATGCGATACAGGCTCATGCGAGCCGAGGTCGATGACGATCCATTGTGGATGTGCAGAATCTGGCTGCCCTGTGAATTTGCCGGCAAGGTATGGATTGCTCTTCCAGTAAGTCTCCGGATTTCCGTCAGTGAGCCTTGAATAGCCATGTTCGGCGCCACCATTGCGCGTGTGGCCACGGTGCGGGAGAGGGAATCCATAAGAGTGGCGGATTGGCTCTTTCAATTCGGTGCGGCCCGTGAAGTATCCACGCTTATTGGCTTCGTCGCTCCAGGTGCCGTTCGGGTTCCAGTGCCACGCGCCGATGGAGAGTTCTGTATTTTGTCGGTAGGTGATTGGTCCCCATCCTGCTGAGAGACATTGTTGGACCATTTCGGGCGTGTAGATCTTTTCGACGACATCGTGCGAAAGAATGTCCATGGAACTGCCTAAAGCCTGGTCCGGATCGAAGAGGATTGGCGTAGCGGATGCAGACACTCGGACGGTGGAAATGGTTTTGCCTGCCGCGGTTCCATTGCTAGCTGTAACAAGCGGAGCGGGAATTATGGTTAAGGTAGCAGCTGCACTCGCTGAGGCGAGGAACTGGCGGCGCGAGATGGGTGGGGTTTTCATGACGGGGCAGTATAACGGAAACGTTCGTGCATTGAATGCACAATTTCGGCTTGTGAAACGTTTTAATATGCCTTTTAGGAGCGTCGTTTGTATCGCGTGTCGCTCGGGCTTCGCCCTCGCGGGACAGCCGAAGGCTATCCCCACATAGGCTCCTCAGAAGACGAACTTCATGGCTAACTGAATTTGCCTGGGAGCGTAGGCTGCGTTCGGTTTCATAAAGTTGTTTGGCAGCTGCTAGTAACCAGGATAGGGGGCCAGGTTCGCCGTCACGTCGCTTTGCGAGAAGGTGCTCGCGTTGGCGATCATGCCATTTGATGTGATAGCGACGCGCTGATTGTCTCGGTTGAGCAGGTTAAAAGATTCGGCCAGAAAATTGAGCTTGTAACGTTCGCGGAACCGCATCATTTTCGAGAGGCGCAAATCTGTAGTCGCATAGTCGGGTCCGGTAAATGCGTTGCGGCTGTATCCGGGCAGTCGATCATTAAGCCCGTTTCCGTCCTGGTTTGGATCGCCGCTAACGCTTGCATTCACCGGTCGGCCAGAACCGTAATTAATCACTGAGGAAATTCTCCAATCATTGAAGAAACGGCCGAGGAGTTCGTGGCCGCGGTGAAATGGTCTCGGTTCGGCAGAGAATGCCAGCACGAGTCGATTTCGCTGATCGGTGACGCTGGGGCCTCGCTCGGTGCTGGGGTTGAAAGAGTTTTGAACAGTTGCGGGTTGCCCAGCAACGAGCGCGTCCTGACCGTCGTCAATCGCACGCGCATATGTATAGGACAAACGGAAGTAGGTACCACGTGCAACGCGCCGGTTTATCGAGACCGTTGCTCCGTTGTAGTTGCTCGAGGCTGCACTCTGAAATTCGTTGATGGCACCCAGTTCGGCGATAGGGCGTCCCAGAGGATTGATGCAGGGTGGCCATGGGCACTCGAGCGTCCGGCTGAACTGCCATGTCGAGAAAGAGTCCACTGTGTAATAACCGCCTTCGAAAATGGAACCCGTCGAATCGAAGAGAGGATAGGTCAGTGCGATTGGTTGGGGAAGATTCACGTCAAGTGCACGGATAAGATGCATTCCCCGAACGTTCAGAAGCGAAAGTGAAAGAGTAGTGCGATTGGCGACCTCTTTTTCGAGAGTGAGACTCGACTGTTGCACGCGTGGCGTAACAAAATTTGGAGCGAAAGCCGATACCTCGTGAGTCACGCCCTGAGTGAACCCCTCGGGCAATGTACAGTTGGCGGCATCGAGAGGGCAGCTTACAAGCGCGTTGGGATAGCTCGGGAAGACTTGATGGTCGTAATAGTCAGCGTTGTTGAGGAAGACGTGAGAATTCGTGACACCGTTTTCTGTCTGCAGGACGGAGTTGTATATCTGAGGAATGCGCACGAAGAAAATGCCATATCCTCCACGAATCACGAGCGGCCTCTTCTCTCCTAATGAGTAGGCGAATCCGGCACGCGGAGCAAGATTGTAGGGCTGGAACGGAACTTTTCCTGCGGGTGGGAACAGTGGATTTGAAATGAGCCCAGCCGTGGTGAATGTCTGGAGGTCCCAGCGAACTCCCAGGTTGACGGCTAGGTGGTCGGTTACTCTTACTGTATCCTGCGCAAAAGCCGCGTATTCGTTTGTGTCCGGATGAGAAGTCGAGCTCCCGAAATTCTGCAGGTAATAATGGGGAACCTGGTGTGCATAGGCTCGTAACGGGGACAGTTGTGTCCCACCCTGACGAGGATCGAAGGTGAAGGGGTCGACCTTGATGGGGTAGAAAAGGTATTCGCCGCTTTGTTGGCTGGGGAAGAAGTCGTAGATCGACGTGAATAGTCCGTCGCCGCCAAACTTCCAGCTGTGTCGAGATCCTTCCATACTGAAGGTTTCGGCGAGGTGAAGACGGTGTTCCCGCGTCTGTCGTGGCAGCAGGTTAGACCTTCCGATTCCGTCCATGATGGTCGGTATCTTCACCTGTACATCGCTACTGTTGCTGTGGGACTGCTGCCTATCGCGCGAAAACTGTGCGCGCAGATGGCTGATTAACCGCGGTGTGAAAGCCGAGGTTAACTGCGCGTTCACGGTTTCAGTGGCGACTTGTTCGGTGCCGTTGTTGGTGATTGAGTCATAACTGACTGGGCTGGCCGGATCAGAAAGACCTTATTCGATCCCCAGTAGAGTGTTGTGTTCACTCGTAACGCGAGTTGGTTGCGCGCAGTGAGATTAATGTCGAGCTTGGCATATGAGGTGTTTCCGATCTGAGCGGCGGGGTATTCACCGGCAAGCGCGATGTGAGTTGCGCTGCGGCGGCAGTTACCAATGCCTGATCCGTCGGATCGAAATCGCCATAGCTGTAAGGGCCGGTATTGGGACTCGACTACGTTCGGCACATGAAAGATGTGCTGATCAAATCCCGCAAAAAAGAAAATCTTGTTCCGCTTCAGTGGCCCGCCGATGGTGCCTCCGACCTGCTGCTGACGGTTATGCGGTTTAAAGGCGAGAAAAGGCAAAGCGGCTCCGAAAGAACTGTCGCGCAGGTAGTAAAACGCTGTGCCATGAAGGTGATTGGAACCAGACTTGGTGACCACATTGACGACGGCACCGCCGGAGCGTCCCTGTTCGGCACCATACGAGTTGGACGAGACACGAAACTCCTGCACCACTTCGGTCGAAAACTGATAGGGAGCGCGGTATCGCCCGCGAGCTTGAGAAAAAAATGCGTTATTGTAGTCGCCTCCGTCGACGAGGAAGGTATTTTGCGTTCCGCGAATGCCACCAAACGATAGATCACCACTCGTCGCGGACGTCAGGCCGCGGGGATCCTGCGTCACGCCAGGTGAGAAAAGAGCGAGATCGGAGAAGCGGCGACCGTTTAGAGGGAAATCATTGACGGAGCGCTCGTCCAGCAGCATGGAAACGGCTGCCGGCTTGGTTTCTACCGCAACAGGACCTGCGGAAACTAAAAGGCTCTCCTGCGCCCCTGCAATTTTTAGCTGAAAGTCGATTTCCGCAGTTCCACCCACATCCACGTGCAATTGTGGAGTCACCTGGGGCGACATCCCGTTGGCTTCGACGCGAACGGAATATTCTCCCGGCGACAACAGTTCAAGCGCGAAGTGGCCTTCTGAGTCGCTGCTCGCGGAATAGCGCGCGCCTGAAGCAGCATTGACAACAACGACCGACGCCTGAGCGATGCGGGCGCCAGTGGGATCAAACACAGTACCCCGCAAGGCTCCTGTCGAGGAGTCCTGGCCCAGAGCGCGAATCGGTACCAAAGCTAGCGTCACAATCGAAAGGAGGATAGGGATGGTGTTGCGAGAAGCGTGCATGGGCCGTCCTAAGCGCGAGATGGCACTCGGAGGGCGGCCCGAGAAGCGTTAACCGGACGCGAGACGGAGCCAAACACGGAGGAGGACCGGATGACACATTCTTTCGAAGGTGCGGCCGGGAAACTCTTCCGCGAAAAATGGAAACCGAATTCTGTATAGCACCGAGGCTGAAAATGATTCACTGATCGCCAGAACTTTTTTGTAGGTAGATTCCCAGATCGGGAAGCATCAGCGTGGCGAGAAGAAAGCAGGGATGCGTGCTTGCATCCCTGCTCGATTCGATCTACTGAACTGTGACGGTCACCGGAGTGGAATGGCTGATTCCTGCCGATGTTCCCGTGACAGTTACTGTTGCATGGTTGTTGTTAGGCTGGCGGTTGGAATAGCTGCCGCACGCGACAGTGAATGCTGTCCCGGCGACAACAAGCGCGAGCAGCGCGACTAATACCAGGCTCTTTGCCTTCGACGAGGCAAGCTTCCGGCGGCTTGCACCGAAAACCGTTCCGAGCAGACCTAGTCCCGTGAAGAGCAGCGTGCCGGGATGACCGCCGTAGCCTCCGCCGGGGGAAGTGGCAGACGCGGAAATCGTCAGCATAGAGAAGCCGTTGGCACTGCCGGGCGTAATTGTGTTGGGGTTGAAACTGCAGGTGATTCCAGCCACCGGAGCGCACGACAGCGTGACTTGATTATTAAATCCTCCCACAGCCGCAGATCCGATTGTGAGTGAGTTCGAACCTCCCGCTGGGACGGTCACGGTTTGGGAAGATAAGTTCAGTGAGAAATCAGGTCCATTGACCACGCTCGCTGGAACAAACGTGCCGAACAGACCGTTGGTCTGATCGGAACCGCCTGCGGTGAAGTAGAGCGTGTTGGGATCACCTGTACCACCAGCGCCGAAGACCAAATCCCACAGCCCGGGTGTCGCGACAACTTGTCCAGCAGAGTTTGAGAGCGTCCCGACGAACTGGCCAGCGGTCGTGTAAGCGTTGATCTTGCCGTCCCCGAAGTTGCCGATCAGTATGTCATTGGAAAAGTCCCCAAATGTTGCTGGGGTGGAAACCATGCCCCACGGAGCATCCAGGACGGCTCCGGACGCGAAGGTGCCATGGAAGTTACCCTCCATGTCGAAGGCATCGACGAGGCCCAGCCCGTCCCCTATCACAGGATCGTGTTTGGCCGCATCCTGCTTCGCATAGGCGACCAGGATCACATTGCTGATGACCTTCACGTTGTGAGGAGCGAATCCAGCCGGCAGATGCGGATCGGTCAAATTGCCGACAAGATGCGTCGGGTTGAAGTTGCGATCGAAGACGTCGATTTTGCCGCTGTTGAAATTTGCGGCTAGAAGGAACGTGCCCTCAATGTTGGTCAACAGGGCGAGTCCTTTATAGACAGCGCCTGCAGCGGAGTTATCAACTTTCGTGAAGGCATTGTTCTGCCCGGTCCAGGCGGCGATGATGCCGTCTTCTGTGTCAAACAGGAAAGACGCATTGCCGAACAGTCCCGCCTGCTCATTGGCAACAGTTCCTGTCGGACATCCCTGGGGGCACGGATTGTGAGCCGCGACCGGAATCGTGACGGTTGGCTGCACTTTGTTTCCCTGAGCGTCGTATAGGGTTGAGGTACCGCCGTTGTTGTTGGCGACCCAGAATGGCTGTCCCGGAATAAACGAAATTCCCCAGGGATTCGAGAGCTGTGCGTCGGTGTGGTTGGCCACGCCCGCGGTATTGGCGACCAGATTGGTTTGCGAGTAGCCCGTGTGCTGAGCGAAGACCGAAGACACGCTCGAGATCGTTAGCAACCCGAGTATCACTGCCCGAAAGGTCAGTGTTTTAAGACTCATGGTAATTCCTCCTTGCGCGAATTACTCGGATCGACTCCAGAACTGGTGGTTCGTGGCGCTGTTGCATTGTTCAATCAGCTTGCGTTCCGCTCTGCAATCCGCTTACAGGATTGAAAGTACGTAACAGTGGGAAGTTGGGTGTCACGCGTGCGTCTTGACCTTGTAAAAAGCAGGAAGGAATGTCAGGAAATAATCACGGTTTTGTTAACAAATTCACTAAGTAACGTGAAGCCAGCGATTTTGGCGACTGAGAGTTGCCCAGGCTGGGCGAGAGCGAACTCTCATTGAAATCTGATATGTTGAGAGTTCCCATTCCCGCGGAGAAAACCGACCCACAAGTGATTCGATCGTATAAGGGTGTGAAGCCGACGATACCAGCCAGTTGCTATGTAGACGAGTCGGCGCAGATCATCGGCGATGTCGTGCTGGGAGAGCACGCTTCTGTCTGGATGAACGCCGTAGTGCGAGGAGATGTGCACGAGATCCGGATCGGTGCCCACTCGAACGTACAAGACCATAGTGTGCTTCATGGCATGAAGCAGCAATGGGGTGTGTATCTGGGCGAGTACGTAACCGTCGGACATTCTGTGACGCTGCACGGCTGCGTTATCGAGGACCGATGCCTGATCGGAATGGGATCGATCATTTTGAACGGAGCGCGAATAGGTGCGGGATCGATCATCGCAGCCGGGACGCTGATCCCGGAGAAGACGGTCGTGGAGCCGGGGTCGTTGTGGATGGGATCACCGGGGAAATTTCGGCGAAAACTAGACGAGTCGGACCAGGAAACCATCCTGCAGTATGCGCGGAATTATCTTGGTTACAAGGATGAGTACTTGAGGGAGAGCGGTCCGTAAAGTTGTCGTCCTGAGCGGAGGCTGGCGTTCGCGCGGTATGCGAACGTCGGACGGAGTCGAAGGATCCCTACGAGTTCCAAAAGGTGTCATGCTGGAGATGAGTTCTAATTTCGGCTTCCGAGAGCTCCCTACCAAGCCGAAGGTGCTGCGGAGTTGATAGGAATCCTTCGACTCCGCGAGCTCATGCGAGCTCGCTCCGCTCAGGATGACATAGGACGAGAAACGAGATGATTAAGGCTGTTCGAGGAACTCGAGATTTACTGCCGCCGGAGACGGCACTGTGGAACTTTGTAGAGGCGGCGGTGCGCGATGTGATGCGCGCATACAACTTCCAGGAGATTCGCACTCCGATTTTCGAGGAGACTGGTTTGTTTGCGCGTGGCGTGGGCGAAGACACGGACATCGTCGCCAAGGAAATGTACACGTGGGAGGATCGATCACGGGCAGCGAGCGAAAAAGGACAGTCGCTAACACTCCGTCCAGAGAACACGGCTGGTGTTGTCCGTGCCTACATCGAGCACAAGCTCTGGGATCGCGGGCTGAACAAGCTTTACTACATCGGGCCGCAGTTCCGCCGAGAGCGTCCGCAGAAGGGACGTTACCGTCAGTTCTATCAAATTGGAGCGGAAGTCATTGGGCCGGCCGCATCAGGCAGTGAGTCCCCTGCTCGCGACGCCGAGATTCTCGAGATGCTCGCCACGCTGCTCGATCGCCTCGGAATTACAAATTGGAATCTGCAGTTGAATTCCGTTGGCTGTCCCAATGACCGGGCAAAATTCAATGAGGCACTGCGGCAGGCGCTTGAGCCGGTAAAGGACAAAATGTGCGCCGACTGCCAGCGCCGGGCGGTTACGAATCCTCTACGCGTTTTTGACTGCAAAGTTCCGGAGGATCAACCCATCATCGAGAAGTTGCCTCGCATCAGCCAGTTTCTGGATGAAGGTTGCCGCACCCACTTCGAAGCGGTACAGGCGATTCTGACTAAGGTGGGAGTTCCTTTCTCACTCAACGATCGCCTCGTGCGAGGACTCGATTACTACACCCGCACGGCATTCGAGTTCACTCATGGGGCGTTGGGTGCTCAAAACGCGATCCTGGGTGGTGGACGTTACGACGGACTATCAGAAGCATTGGGCGGACCTCCTGCGCCGGGGATCGGCTTTGCCATCGGGGAAGACCGCCTTGTGATGTCGGTGCAGGAGAAGGCCTCGGCTGAAACCGCGCTGCGAAAACCGGATGTCTACATTGCACCAATGGGCGGGATGAATGGTGAAGCCGCCAAACTTGCGCGCGAACTGCGCCGTCACGACCTGGTTGTGGAATTAGGAGATGACACTTTCCGGCTGAAGAAGTCATTCGAGGCCGCCACGAAGGTTGGCGCGACGTTGATTCTGATCGTCGGCGAAAATGAAGTGAAGGACGACGCATTCGCGGTGAAGAATCTCGCGACCGGTGAGCAGGTGACGATCCCGCGCGCGGAACTGGCCAATAAAATCCAAGAACTGATCAGAGGATTTAGGGAGCAAAGATGAGACACAGCATAGTCGCGTTCGTACTGCTTTGCGGTGCCGTTGCTGTCGCGAGAGTTGGTCAATCAAAAGCCGAGGATCCACCCAGTGAATTCGATCGCACGCTGATGACGGCTGAGAAGGGCTTTATCGACGCCGCGAAGAAGGGCGATGCAAGCTTCTTCAAGCAGACGCTCACCCGGGATTTTTCATTCGTTTCGTACGACGGGCAACTCTATGAGCGACAAGACATGGTCGACCAATACAGCCAGCCGGGCACCGATATTCTGCCCTACGAGATGAAGGTTGTCGCTGCCGGAGATGGAGTTGCGATCGTGACGTACAACGTCGTTTTCCGCGTACCGCCTGCGGAGGATCAGGGGCCTCCGCCGCGGTATCAGCACTTCACAACGGTTTGGATCAAGCAGGGTGACGCATGGAAGATGAAATTCCAGCAGATGACCGCATCGCACTGGGGCGATTGGTAAGAATTCGCATTTGTTTTTGATTGTTGATTGCTGCGTACGACTACCTGCCAAACAACCATTCTTTAATTCTTTCATGCGTGACAAATGTCACCTGCCATGGTTGACGAATCGCACTAGTGCGCGCATTCTTAGCGCGCTAGGCTCGCAGGGACGTTTGAGATCCCAGCCTGCAAGGAGCACAACGTGAATCGAAAGATTGCCTTGATATTGTTTGTGATCTTGATCGCAGTATCTGCCGTAGCTCAAATGGGCGGACCTCCGGGACCCGAGGTGAAGAAGCTCGAGTACTTTGTTGGAAGCTGGACCACTGAGGGCACGATTGCCCAAGGCCCATGGGGAGCTGGCGGTAAATTTACCGGTTCTGGAACGACCGAGTGGCTGCCGGGCAACTTCTTCGTCAAGACCGAATCCGAATCCAAAATGCCGCCCGAGATCGGGGGCGACAATAAGGCTGTGATGATCATGGGCTATGACACACAGCAGAGCGCCTACACATCGGACAGGTACAGCAGCATGGGCCAGCACGAAACCTCAAAGGGAGCCTTGAGCGGCGACACTTGGACTTGGACCAACACTTCGAATTACGGCGGAATGGAAATCCAGGGAAAAATGACCATCAAGACGCTATCCCCGACCAGCTATACGATCAAATACGAAATCTCTATGGACGGCAAGAACTGGACACCTTTCATGGACGGTAAAGCGACGAAGAAGTAGCCTGTAGTGTGTCGGGTAAGGAGCCTCAGCTTTACCGCTGAGGCTTTTTTTTGTGTACTACTTTCCTTTCCGGAACGGCTCAGCTACACGACTTCCCATCCCGGCGCCAAACCGACGGCTCGGATTGGTCGTCTTCGACAAGCGGTAGTAGGATATTTTCTGGGCCGACGTCATCATGAAAATCATCCGCTTGTCTTCGATTGCTCTTGCGCTCGCATTGATGGCATTACATGGCGTTCCGAAGCTCCGCGCACAGGATGCCAAAGATTCTGGCCAATCGAATGAAAAGTCTGCCGACAAGAGCACGACGGCAAGTACAGACGACAAAGCCTATTCCGGCATGTACAGCTTCCGCAAAGACGGTGAGTTTGTACAACTTACGGTCGAAGACGGAGGTTCTGTGACCGGATTCGTTTCGAGATTTGGAGATGGAGAGAGCGACAAGGGTGCCTTTCTCGATCAATTCTTCAAGACCGGGAAACTCGAAGGTGGCAAACTCAGCTTCACGACCGAAATCGTGCACGGTGTTGGGTTTGAATTTCAGGGCACAGTTGAGCGTGGAGAGGGAAAGAACCCCGGTGACGAAGCATATTTCGTGCTCAAGGGCACACTAACTGAGAACATCAGTGACGCAACCAAGAAAGTGACGCCTCATTCGCGTCCGGTTGTCTTGAGGATGTTCCCGCAGGAAGCTTCACCTGCGCCCGCACCGAGAAACTAACACGAACCTCGGTCAATGCCTAAGAACCGAAGAAACTCCGTTTTCCACTGGTGAATTCTGAGTTATTGTCCTGCCCTGGCAGGGGAGAGATTCAATCGGCCAGCCGTTTTCTTGCGTGCACCTTCCTGACCATAGACCAAGTCAGGACTTCCGTCGGAATTGGAAGAGGCTTCAGCCAGCGTTTCTGCCAAAGATCGGTAAGAGCGGCTGATCTCAGATCCGTCTTGCAAAACGATTGGAGTGCCGTGATCGATTGAAGGCGAAATCTGCTGGTAGGCGTTGGGCACCTTCCAGAGAACTTTGCAGTTTGTGGCACGCTGCACGTCTTCTTCGGTAAATCCGGGAATCTTCTTATACCGATTCAGGATGAGGCGCATCCGGTCGCGGCCCGTTCCTTCTTCCAGGAATGCATGAATGAGGCTGGCACTTTTGAGCGAGACCACATCCATCTGGGCAACCAGGAGCACAGCATTGGAAAGCTCAGACAGCAGCCGGGTGGTGGAATCCAGACGGCTGGAGGCATCGACTACCACGAAACGGTAGTGGTTCACGACTAAATCAAACAGCCGTGCCAACTCTCCGGGTGTCGGCTCGGTAGGATACGGTTGCTCTGGCCCAGCGAGCAGATGCAGGTTCTCTTTCGCCGTGGTCATCATGCCATCGAGCAAAGAAACGTCCATCCGATGCAGATTCTGAAGAGCATCCAGAACCCCAAATTGCGGACGCAAGTTCAGGTGCAGTGCAGCATGTCCGATAGGAGCAAAATCGAGTAATGCAACATCACCATGTGACTGTTGGAGAGCCAGCGCGGTATTGACCGCGGCAGTGGTGCAACCGGCTCCTCCTTTGGCGCTGAGGAAAGTGAAAACTCGCGCCCGGCCCGCAGCTCCCGCGGAGCGCGTCCGGGTTGAACTATATCGAGTCAGCGCATCCAGCAAGGCATCGGAGCCCGCGGACTGATCCAGGAATTCTCCAGCGCCTGCACGCATACTGGCCACGATGACGGCCGGCTGACTCATATCGCCGTTGGCGAAGATGGCGATTTGAAGCGTGGTAGCCTTGATTAACTCAATGGTCCGAACGGCACGCTGGGGGTCGCGCGAACCGATGTCGACCACGACCACTTCTGATCGGGATTCCTGGAGCTGACGAAGAATCGAATCAGTGGGACCCGAGGGGAATCCGACATGACTGAAAACGGCGCGACCAAGTTTCGTCGCTTCCAAACGCGTCTCAAGCGCGGATAGTTGATCCCGATCCTCAGTCAGGAGAGCGACTGCAATCCCATGCATAGCGCGGTGCTCGCTAAATTCTCTCGGTGTCTGCATGTTAGAAAGAGAAGGTACCCTCCGCCAAGTGACCTAGGTAATGGAAAACATCATTATTGAAGTTGCCGAATGCACGCTGCGGAGCAAACCGCGCAACATGTCGGTGAATGGCTGGAAGGAAATGCACAGTACAGGGAATCCTTAGGTACGGATACGGATCGTTGCAGAACATTGTAAGCGACAGGACTCCGGTTGAAAAGCCCAGTCTGGCGGCAAAAGAAAGATATTCATCAACATGAATCCAGGCCGAAAAAGATACTGTCGCTTAGTCTTTTAATACTAGCGCGCAGAAGTATGGGCCACTGGGTGTTCTTCCTCATGCTGCGGATGAAGGGACGCGACCCGTCCCAGATTCGAGGCAGATTCGTTGGGTAGATATTCGTAGCATTCCAGTCGGACAGCAACCCCGATCTTGGTCTCGGAGCCAGTTCCGGCGTTGGTAGCCGGTTCGGCGCCCCGCGTAATCCGGAGGATTCGTCCGCGGCAACGTACCGGCATGTTCTCGCCAAGAGTGATTTCCGACGGCATGCGAAGGGTTAGTTCGATTTCCGCACCCTCTTCCAGCGGCGCATCCGTGAAGAAAAAAACGCCCCGAGAGCTCAAATCCTGAGTGAAGCCGACGCCCTCAACCAGCCCGGATGCCTGACGCAGGGAGACTGGGAGAAGGTAGGGGAATCGTTGACCCACCCGGCGTTCAACCCGTACTGGAGAAGAAGTCATAGATTCACTTCCTTACTGGGGGAGCGCCGAAAAACACAGGCCAGTACTTTAGCGCAGTACGCATCATAAGAGAAGTCGCAAGTTAGTCACAGTCCATAAACCTTCTAACCCCATTGTTCGCTAGAGCTTGGAAGCAAAATAGATACGATGTGTGGGCCGGGAGTCGACCCGCCGCTGTGGAAAAATGGGATCACGCAGGCGCCTTTGCAGCCCCGCGACTATTAAGTGAAGTAGGCACCAAAACAATATCATCTAAACATCGACGTGGCTGATACGAAACCGTTCAGGCAAGATTCCGAACAGGCAGATCATGAAACGCCTGCAGCGCCAAAATTGAATTGGCAGGCCGCGGGGAGAGCCCTGCGCCACCGTAATTTCCAGCTTTTCTTCAGCGGACAACTCATATCGCTGATTGGCACCTGGATGCAGACCGTCGCGCAATCTTGGCTGGTCTATAGGCTGACCGGGTCGGGGCTTTTATTGGGGGCGGTAGGATTCGCCAGTCAAATCCCTGTATTTCTATTTGCGCCGCTGGGAGGGATTACGGCGGACCGATCGAACCGTCAGAAGGTCGTAATCGCAACGCAGACAGCCTCCATGATTCTCGCCTTGGTGCTAGCTGCCTTGACGCTGAAAAATCGGGTGACAGTGAATGAGATCTTCATATTGGCTGCACTCTTGGGCATTGTGAATGCCTTCGATATTCCCGGCCGACAGGCCTTCCTTGTCGACATGGTCGGCAAAGAAGACCTGATGAACGCGATCGCACTGAATTCCTCGATGTTCAACGGAGCACGCGTGATTGGACCTGCAGTAGCAGGGGTTCTCGTGGCGAGGTGGCATGAGGGGTGGTGCTTTTTGGCGAACGGTGTGAGTTATATCGCGGTCATCATTGGGCTTTTACTGATGCGGGTGCACGCACCGGCGCGAGCATCGGCACATACGTCGCCGTTGGAACACATCGTCGAAGGATTCCAATTCGTCAGCCAGACTGCTCCAATTCGCGCGCTCCTACTGCTGCTGGGACTGGTCAGCGTCACCGGAATGCCATATGTGGTGTTGATGCCGATCTTCGCAGACCGGATCTTGCATCGAGGGGGACAAGAACTGGCGTCGCTGATCGGATCACACGACCTCGGAGCAGTGCGGCTCGGAATTTTGATGGGTGCCGCCGGGGTTGGTGCGTTGCTGGGCGCGTTAACACTCGCGATTCGTTCCGGGCTGAAGGGATTGGGCACATGGGTCTCGGTGTGCTGCGCGGGGTTCGGAATAAGTCTAATCCTGTTTGCGTTCTCCACATCGTTCTGGTTGTCGGTTGCTCTGCTTCTCCCGGTCGGTTACTTCATCATGCTCCAGATGGCATCTTCAAATACGCTGATTCAGGCGATGGTTCCCGACGCTCTGCGCGGACGGACCATGGCTGTCTACTCCATGATGTTCATGGGAATGGCGCCTATTGGTGCTCTGCTGAGCGGAGCTATGTCAGACCGTTTTGGCGCCCCCTGGACGGTGGCCATCGGAGGACTGGTTTCAGTATTCGGGGCGGGGTGGTTCAGCATACAGTTGCCGAAGGTGCGCGCAGAAGCACGGCAGTTAATCATGATGCAGGCAATGGCGGGCGGAGAACCTGCGGAAGAAATGGCTACGCCGATTGTCGAGGACTAGCCGCCTGGCGTCGGATCTGTTACTTCTGACCCGCACTGCGGCCCAGCGCGATGAGGAAGACTGTGCTCTTTCCGCGAGCGTGCGGAGAAAAAAAGCTGACTACATCGTCGTCGTAAAAAGTCAGGCCTGAGCATCCTAGTTTCTGCGCGTAGGCCGCCAAGTATAGCTTTCCGCCAAGGATTCCAGCTTCCAGTTGAACCGCACGGTACCCGCGATTTCCATAACGCTCCAGAATCGTTTTCAGGTCTGCCAGGAAGAAGACATCTACCGCTGCGTCGGCCGGAATTTGCTGTTCCAGGCCTAAGTATCCGGCTTTGTCGCGAAAATCGCCCCGCTTAAGAGGTTCGAGAAGCCTTTCATCCCAATGATAGACGTAGGATCCGGCTGGTAATCCGACGACATTGTTGACAATGAGATACAGGTTATTGAGATGGCTTCCAAAAGGATCGAGGAAGTCGGCAGGAATTCCCCGAGTGGCGCGGTCGAGCATGATGGAAAGCTGCGATAGGGTGATCGGATCGCGGGAAAATTGACGCGTCGAACCGCGTCGCGAAATGACTTGGTCAATTGAATCCGCTGGGAGTCGTGAATCATGCTGTGGAAGCAGCGCCATCGTCGCTTCCTTCGCCGGAGGCATTTGGATCGCCGGCGTCTTGCCTCGCCATGAGGTTACTTCGCCCGTCGAATCGAGGGACGATGCGTCATGCACACGGCGCATCGAAGCGTAGTCCACTTCCGAAGCGGAGTACGGTACCACGGGCAAGCCCAGCGGTTCGACGGCCGGGGAGGGAGATGCGGTCGATTCTGAATGCCCCAGAGAAGCGAGAGAGAATGCGACCTCTCGTTTGGTGTCGAGATCAAGCAAGGCGTTCAGCTGCGAATCGACAAATCCACTCACAACCCGGGAAGGCAGCTGCATCGCAGAGGATATTGCAAGAAAATTGGCCAGAATGGTGCCGTTGTCCCATCCAAAATGGCGGTAAGTTCGTGATTTGTATTTCCACGCATTCCGCCAGTAGACCCCCGTGCAGATGACAATTACTGGGGCATGCGCGATGGAATCGTCGTTGCCGGTTGCTGCCACGACGGCCTGACGGAAATCTCCCGCTCGTAGTTGTCGAAGGCCAAATTCTGCCGCTCCGAAGTGGTACACACCGGCCGGTATGGCTGGCGGACTGTCGGAGAGTTGGATCTTTGATCGCAGATCGGTGCAGATGACATACAGTTCGATTTCGTATAGAGCCCCGGTGCATGCGGCAGCGCGAAAGAACGTCTCTCCCTGTGGATGTTTTTTGCTTTTCGTAACGCCGGCGGTAAAGAACAACACTTGGGCCAGCTCTTCCAGATCAGGAATAGACGCGCTCTTCGCTGCTGGAATGTCACCCGCAATGGCCGACAATGCTGATCTTCCCGTATCCTGAAAATCTCGCGGAAGGCGCGTGACCTCGAGTGTGGGATAGATCTTGAAGAGCAGAGGTTTGTTGTTCCAATCGAGCGTGTGCGGATGGAGTCGCAAGCTGAGATGCGAGTGCTTGGTTCCACTGTGATACTGCCGCGCAGCATCAATCTGGTTGTTGTCGCCCAAACGGGAGTCTCCTTAGACGAGGTTGCTCAGCGATAAGCAGCGGGGGGCAATCCTGTAATGCGGATTCCGGCGTGGCCCTTGTGGCGAATGTTGAGGCCGATCAGTAATGCTGTAATTTGTTCGACGATACGGGCGTTTTCCAGCTTCCCTCCATCAATCGCGCGCACGCCGGGAATCTTCTCCGCGAGGTCCCGTGTGAGCTGAATGGCTTCGGAATCATCACTGCATACGACAACATCACAGTCCAGAGGATCGTCGCCATTCAGCAGGTCGGCGGACAGGTTGTGAAATGCGGCAACCACTCTAACACCCTTGGGAACCAGTTCAGCCGCCTGCTGTGCGGCGGATCCTTGCCACACGCCCAACGGTCGCGAAGGGCGGCCTCCAACAGAAGCTGCTAAAGGAACGGTGGCGTCGATGAGTACGCTTCCAGGGGTGATCGCAGCTTTTAGCTGTTTGAGGATAGTCACTTGCCCTTCGAATGGGACAGTCAATGCAAGGATGTTGGCTGCGCCACACGCGGCGCCATTCTCCATTCCGGTGACATTAGCCTTGCTCCCAACTTTGAGTTGGATGGCAGCAGCTGCCTTTTGCGCGCGATCTTGATCCCGCGAGCCGATGATGATTGTTTCTCCGGCGCGAGCCCAGCGGAGGGCGAGTCCCATGCCGGCTGGACCGGTGCCTCCGATTATGGCGATGGGTCGGTTAGTCTCCAGAGCCTTCGAACTCATGCGAACTCGGCCTCGAGCGCCTGTTCGGCCGTGAGTTCCTCAAGCGGCAACTTGATATGGATGCGGGAGTAGGTCGTATTTCGTTCTGCCGGAATGCGTCCGATTTCAAGAATCAAAGCCTGAAAATCTTCCGGGCTCGTGTATTGGCCCGCCGTCGCGCCGGCTTCGCGGGAGATGTTTTCCTCCATCAATGTGCCGCCGTAGTCGTTCGCTCCCGCTTGCAGGCAGAGTTGCGAGAGTTGTCGGTTCAACTTTACCCACGAGACCTGGATGTTGTTAATGGATCCCGCAAGCAGCAAGCGGGCCAGCGCGTGAACTTTTAGGTGCTCGGCCATCGTTGGACCTGTACGTGCGAGCCCTTGCTGGAACAGCAACGTATTCTGATGGACGAAGCCAAGCGGTACGAACTCCGTGAATCCCCCGGTTTCCGACTGAATGTTTCTCAGCAAACGCATCTGGCGGACCCAGTGCCCTGGGGTCTCCCTGTGTCCATACATCAGTGTGGAGGTTGTTCGAATCCCGCAGCGATGGGCGGTGCGGATGACGTCAGTCCATTGCTCGGTCGAAAGTTTGTTCGCTGAAAGGATCTGGCGGATCTCGTCGTCAAGAATCTCAGCCGCAGTCCCCGGCAGAGTTCCGAGCCCGTTATCGCGCAGCATGGAGAGATAGTCGGCGAGAGGCATTCCGGTGAGTTCGACGCCATAGACGATTTCCATTGGCGAGAAGGCATGAATGTGCATCTTTGGTACTGCGTCCTTCACAGCCCGAAGAATGTCGCGGTAATAGAACTTTGGCAGGTTGCGGGGAAGGCCGCCCTGTATGCAGACCTCGGTGGCACCGAGTTGCCATGCCTCGACTGCTTTGCGCGCCATATCGTCAAGCGAATGAAAGTATGAGTCTGCTTCACGCGGCCCACGGCTGAAGGCGCAGAACTTGCAACCTACGAAACAGATATTTGTGAAATTGATATTGCGGTTTACGACGTAAGTAACGATATTCCCGGATAATTCTGCGCGAAGAAGATTCGCAGCGGCTAGAAGACCGAGCAGATCATCTCCCTCTGCATTCGCCAACGCATAGCATTCTTCCTGAGAAAGACTCTCGCCGTTCTGCGTTTCAAGGATCCGTTCGAGCGCGGAGCGAATCTCTGGAGCTAGCCTTCTGGAGACATCTCCCCATTCGGCCGAGGCGAAAGATGCGAGTTCAGAGGGTGCCAGCGTGCGAGCCACAAAAGGACCTCCGTACGAGCCGCAACGGCTTGCTCCAGTCTAGCGGAATCGTCCGAAGGTTGCAGGATAGAGGATCGAAATACCTATGCGGGAAGTTTGAGCTGTTGTCTCGTTTGCTCGGTCCACGCATGCAAAGTCTCGACGACTTCGACAGGGTTCCGCTTAAGCTTTTCCCTGAGAGCGCCGACTTCTTCCAAGAGCGTGTGCTCCCACGGTGCCCGGTCGCGGCTTCGATTGAGTATGCTCAAAGTCTTGTCCAACTCATCGAGACCCTCGTCGTTTCGGCCCAGGAGGAGTAGAGAGTAAGCGAGTTGCTGTCGCAGATGCGGATTGACGTTAACGGAGGGGTTCGCCTTGGTTTCGCGAATGATACCTTCCAATGTGCCGTGTGCTCGCAGAAACGGCAGTCCTGCACTGTGGATGTGACTGAGTAGTCTCTGTCCCAACTGAACTTCAGTCCCTGCGTCGAATTCCCATGGCCCCAGAAAGCGCCTTCCGGTGTTCAGGGTAAGGTAGTCCGAAGGAATGTAGAGGGGTTGGACGAATACCTGGGGATAGAAGGCTGTTGCGCTGAAGCCGGAACTTTCGAATAGAAAAGCTCTCAAGATGTTGCCTACAGGAACCTCATAAAGCAAGTGGCCACGGACGCAGAAACCGGACAATGCGGGCAAAAGGTGCAGGTTCGCGAATTTCTCTATCTCTTTCTTCTTCACGCATTCTGTTCCGTACGGCCGATCAGCGGAAAAGATCTGTTTCCGGATCTCTTAGTAGCTCCCTAACATTGCTGCGTCCCGCCGAGAAGTTAAGACCACGCACGATGCAGGCCGGTGTCCGGTTTAGCTTGCCGCAAACCATTCCGGCTGCGCACGCGATCTCGTCGGCGACCGCTTCTACGCTCGCTTTCAATTTATAGCCGTGAGAATCGCGTCGGCCGCGGTCATCGCGCAGCGCTTTCATCCCAGCGATACCGATGGCGAATTCGGCAAGCCCTTCCCGCCACGGACGCCCAAAACTGTCGGTGATGATCACAGGTATCGTCAGGCCAGTCTTCCTCTGCAACGCCCGCCGCAGATTTGCGGCGGATCGATCTGGATCTTTCGGCAACAGAAGCGCTGTTTCACCGCCATCAACATTCGAAACATCGATTCCGCTATTGGCACAAAGAAATCCGTGATGGGTTTCAGTAATCAGTATGCCATTCCTCCGACGGATTACCGCTCTGCTCTCGCGGAGAGCCAGTTCAACGACTCGCGCATCCAGTTCGTATTGTTCCGCCCAGGCAATCGATTCGGCTGAAGGCCGGACCGAGTCGAGATCAACGAGGCAGCCTTCGGACTTCGAGATGATCTTATGTTTCACGACTAGGATGTCGCCCTGCCGAAATCGTTGATGGTGCCGGCGCATCGATTTGAGCAATGTTTCTGCAATATCCATGCCCGGAACAACGTTATCCTCAAAGGTGATTGGGATCAGCCGAACTTCCCGACTTTTCCTGGTCTTGGCCATGGTTCGAGGCGTTCAATGTAGGCTATGTCGTTTCTGGGTTGGCGGCGAACGCTTGCTCCGATATGTTCCAGTTTCTTGCTAATAGCTGTGCTCGAGTTTTTCCGGGTAGCGACAAGAGTTGCCGCAGGTCCGGTGGATTATCCACGTCCACAGCGATTCCCGGAAGGTTCAAAATCACGCAAGGTTTCCCAATCGCTTGTGCCGCTACGCGATGAGGTTTAAAGCTGTCGTTACCGAACTGAAGGGGAAACAGGTCAGCCGGGCGGCGGAGAACTGCATTCGTTCCCCTGCCGTCTCCCGCAGGGACAAGCACTGTTCCTTCGACAGGAGCGTGTTTGTAGATCTCTTCGAGTTCCCATGGCTCAATCAGCGGAATATCCGCGGGAATCACAAGTGTGCTGTCTTCGCCCCGTTCCACGCAAACACGAGTTGCCATCTCGATAGCGCCAGTCTCTCCGGGATTCTCCGAATCAAGTATCACTTCGAACTGACATTCTGCCGCCAATTTCAAAGCGTAAGGATCGCTGGTCACGATGCCGACTTTCGGCCTGTTCTTCCACGAATGAATAGAAGTGAGAACATCAGTCAACATCGCTTGCGCTAATTCAGTTCGGGCAGGCTGATCAAGAATCGAGGCCAGACGCTGTTTCGCAAATGCTGTGTTCTTAATCGGAACCAGGATCACGGTTGACGATCCAGGCGGCGGAAAGACATGTCTGACGCAGGCTCTTCACGGAGCAGATTGGCGGTAACGAACGAAAGAGTCTCACGCGCGAGGGCAGCTTTGTCCTCGGCGCTACGCATGATCGTTTGCGTGCATTGTATGCGGAGGCCGGATTGGCGGAGCGCTTCGGCTGCGCGGGCGTCGCGAGTATCGCAGATCAGGATGTCGAGGAACTCGGAGTAAGCCTTGGCCACACCAGCGATGGAAGAAGGCAGGCCGCACGCCTCCATGAGTATCCCCGCCGGACCTGCAACGGGGGCATTCCCCACTATCGGGCTTACAGCGGCGATCTTGCCGCGCGCTTTTAGAAGAGCATCGTGAATGCCCGGCACGGCTAGAATCGGACCGATACTTGTGACCGGGTTGCTCGGCGCGATCAACACTGCGTCGGCGGTCGCAATGGCATCGATGACTCCGGGAGCGGGTTCGGCGTCCGATGCGCCGGCGAATCGAACTGATTTCACCGGGTCCTGATACCAGCGCTGCACAAAATATTCCTCAAAGCTCAGCTCTCCTACTGGAGTGTCGATGCGAGTTTCCACACGAGAATTACTCATGGGAAGAACCCGGGCTTTGACGCCGAGCTTCTGTGAAATGACGGCAGTCGCTTCGGAGAGCGTTTTGCCTTCTGCCAGCAGGCGCGAACGCAACAGATGCATCGCCAGGTCACGATCGCCAGTGTGGAACCATGTGGGCTCCCCGAGTTGACCCATGGCTTGCAGGCAGAGAAACGTATCGCCTTTCACGCCCCATCCTCGTTCTCGGCTCAGCATCCCTGAGAGAACGTAGGTGATCGAATCGATGTCCGGAGAAACGTAGAGACCCCACCACAGGAGATCGTCACCTGTGTTGACCACCAGTGTGATCTCTTCTGCCGGCATGACCTGGCGGAGTCCGTCGACGAACTTGGCCCCTCCGGTACCGCCGCTGAGAACGCAGATCATGCCGCCCTCCGCGCTAGGCCATCATCAGCAGTTGCTTCCCGCAGCCTCTCCGAGAGCAGGCCCGGCTTACCTAGAACCGCCCCGACAAATTCGGGATAGACGGGCAAACGTTGCCGTAAAACTGCTCTTTTGGCCTCGGTGCGCAGGCGCAATTGCTCCAGGTGTGGCCAAGGTTTTTCCGGATTAATAAAGTCAGGAGTCAGAGGTGATACTCCTCCCCAGTCGTTGATGCCCGCATCGATCAACTCCTCATAGTAAGGCGCGGAAAGGTTCGGAGGCGCCTGAATATTGACGTTGGGGAGTAACAACCGAGCTACCGCTACGGTGCGTAGCATCTCGCCTTGACTCGGTTCCGGCCACTGAGCCATGGGAATGGTGGGCTTCGTCCGGAAGTTCTGCACGATGACTTCCTGGATATGGCCGTACCGTTCGTGCAGTTCTCGAATCGCAAGCAGAGTATCGACGCGGTCCTCAAGCGATTCACCGATGCCGATCAACACTCCGGTCGTGAAAGGTACGCTTTGTTTGCCCGCCTCTTCGATCGTGCGCAAGCGCTTAGCGGGAGCTTTATCGGGTGCATTGTCGTGAGCTTTTCCAGGTCCGAGCAGCGATGTATTCGTGGTCTCAAGCATCAGCCCCATGCTGGGCGAAACATTCGCAAGCCGCGCAACCCACTCAGAGCTCAGCAACCCGGGGTTGGGATGCGGCAAGAGGCTAGTTTCGCGGAGAACTAACTCGCACATGGCTTCCAGATAATGCAGGGTTGATTTGTAGCCGAGGTGGCGCAGCGTTTCGCGCATCTGGGGAAACAGTAGTTCGGGCTTATCGCCGAGGCTGAAAAGGGCCTCGGTGCAGCCGAGTCTTTCGCCGGCATGGGCGACCTCAAGTACCTCATCGGGCGTCATTGTGTGCGCTCCGGAATCCCCCGGATCGCGGCGGAACGTGCAGTATCCGCAATAGTCGCGGCAGAGGTTCGTTAAAGGAATGAAAACCTTGCGCGAATAAGTGATTTCGATCGGCTTGAATCGTTCTTTTGCCGCGCGGGCCGCCGCCAGGAGTTCTGGAAGATCGCCATCGGAGCAGCAGATCAACTCGATTGCAGCGTCGCGCGGGATCGGTTGCCGAGGACGCACCTCTGCCAATTTGGCTTCGAAGGTATCCCGTCTGGCGGGCTTGATTGGCGAGACGGCCACGTTGATTCGAATGATACAACGCCCCGGCATGGTAAGGTAGGCGGTTGCATCGAGATGCCGCCGTAGAGACGTAGCTTGCTACGTCTTGCTGGCAGCGTTCGGGATGATGGTGAGGAAGACGTTGCAAGCAACGTCTCTACGAGATGGGATTGAATCCGTCAGACTTCCGCAAAGCCATGGGCGCATTCGCCACCGGGGTGACGATTATTACCGTCGACCTCGATGGCGAGGTGCACGGAATGACGGCGAATGCCTTTACATCCGTTTCGCTCGATCCCATGCTGGTTCTGGTCTGCGTCGATCACAGCACTCGTACGCACGCGCATCTGCATGCCAAGAAGCGCTTCGGGATCAATGTTCTCTGCGATGATCAGCGCGCGATTTCGGAGTACTATGCGCGTCCCGAGCGTACACATGAGCATGCCGAGGCCGAAGCTGGCGCCCGGTTTGACAGAACCCGGCACGGAACTCCCGTATTGAATGGAGCACTGGCGTATCTGGAATGTCGCCTCCAGTCAGCGGAAGAGGCCGGGGACCATACGATCTTCATAGCCGAAGTCGAGGATGTCGTTCTGCAGGATGGCAATCCTCTGCTGTTTTTCCGGGGACGGTATCGCAAAGTGGGGGAAGACGTTAGCAAATAATGGGTGTCACTTTTGGAGTTCTTGAACATCCAATCCGTGTAGATAAAGAGTGTCTGAATGGGGTTCATTTATGGAAAAGACAGAAGAGAAAGTAGTTAAGCCGGAGGCCGAGTGGCGTAAACAGCTCACACCCGAGCAGTACCACGTAACGCGTGAGTCGGGTACGGAACGTGCCTTCACGGGCAAATATTGGAACAATCACGAGACCGGCATGTATCACTGCGTCTGTTGCAACGCACCGCTGTTCAGTTCCAACACGAAGTTCGATTCCGGCACAGGCTGGCCGAGTTTCTTCGAGCCGGTGGAAAACGGCGGCGTGATCGAGCACCGTGATTCCGCCTATGGAATGGTGCGGACCGAGGTCCGGTGCGCGAAATGCGACGCGCATCTCGGGCATGTATTTGAAGACGGTCCTGCACCGACAGGCTTGCGGTATTGCATGAATTCGGCGTCGTTGGACTTTCGTCCGGTCGAGAAAAAGTAATAACGCCCGGCATCGTGAATCCCACGTCTCGCAAAATCGGCGAGACGTGGGGCACCCCCCTTTTGGGGTTGGGAAAAACAAAGGGCACGCCTCGGCGTGCCCCTCGTTTTCTACTCGACAAAATCTCGTTATGCGCTGGCAGTGGCAGCCAGAGCCTTGGGAGGCTCGTTCTTGGCCTGGTTCTGCTGCTGATGTCCCTTGCCTTCGCTGCGGACCTGGATTCCACCCTTAAGCGCTGCGCCATCTTCCACAGTGATGCGAACGGTCGAAATATCGCCGCTCACTGAGCCTTCGGCGCGAATATCCACGCGATCACTGCAATCAATGTTGCCCGTCACCTTGCCCATGACCACAACCTCTTTGGCCTGGATGCTGGCGTCGACCTTACCATTGCGGCCGATCGTTACGCGGCTCTCGGGCATGATGATCTTGCCTTCAATGCGGCCATCGATATAGAGGGCTTCGGACCCGGTGATCTCGCCCTTGATAGTGAGAGTACGGCCAATGGTCGCCTGATCGACGGGGGCGGTCACGGTCTTGGGGTTGAATGGGTTGGGGTTGGAAGCCGGGGTTCCGGACTTCAGGAATGAGTTCTCCGACGACTGAAGCATGCGACCTTCCTTGGGTTCCCGCCCGGCGCCTGCTCGCGCCTAACACCATTCCAGCGGTTGGTCTTGAATTTGTGGCCTGCGGCGGTGCGTGGCCACTTGGCCAACTTGACTATCGCACAGTGGTAAGAGAGGGGGAGAGATTACGGAAGGAGGTGTACGGGCGCGGAGACGCGAAGCGGAGTGGAATCAATCCCTTGTCATCCTGAGACCCACGCTTTTTGCGGGTCGAAGGACCTATGCAGGTTCGGCACGTGGTATAAGAACTTTGCCTTCGCAGATCTTTGCGCGAGGTCAATCCATGAGCTACGACTTGTACTGCTTCAAACCGAGTTCATCCACTCCCAGCCTTGAAGAAGCGCAGGCGGTGATCGAGTCGGAGGAAGTGCTCGGACAACCGGAAGTCGACAGTGCGAGGGAAACGAAACGGCGAATCGCTGATGCGCTCATGCAACACAATCCTCGGCTTCAGGAGTTCGACTTCAATTACGCGCAGATTGCGAAAACCATGAACATCTCAGAGGAGGAAGCAAGGGCCCAGTGGACGCATGTCGAATTGAACCCGCCTGAAGGAGATCCTGCGATTCAGATCACCGTTTTCGGTGACCACGTTTTCCATAAATACCCCCTATTGGTATAGCGGGCCCGAAGCGGACAAGGTGTTCCGTCAGCTCATGGACTACTTGCGTGTACTCAAGCGCACGGCGGGCTATTTTGTGTTTGACCCTCAGAAAGACCGGATTTTTGATCCTGAGACAGAAGACCTCGGAGAACACGGGTCATATGAAAAGATCGTGCGCGACATGCCAGGTATGGTTGCTGAACTCGTTAAAGAGCGAGAAGAGCTTAAGAGAAAACCGTGGTGGAAGTTCTGGTGAGACTGCTTATTCAGCCTGCTGCAGCGTCCCAGATAACTCTTCCCATTCCTGAAGTAGCGCAGCATGGTTTTCCTTTTGTTGCTGAAGTTCCTGCGATTGCCGCTGTGTATCCTCAGCACTGACGAAGCTCTGCAGCGCCGTTTCCAGACGAGCAATCTCATCCTCGGCTTGGGAGATCTCTTCCTCCAGTGTCGTAACCCGGTCTTCCATCTGCTTGCGCTTAATGGGATTCAGCCGTTTCTTGGTTGTCTCAGCCCCAGTGGTCGGATGGTTGTTGTCTCCGTTCTTTGGTGACGAACCCGACTCGTTCTTCTGAGAAGAAGCAACAACTGAGCGCTCCTCGCCCACCATTTCCAGGCCAGGAACGTCTGCCAGCGTTGGCGCGACATGCTGTCTGCCCTGCTTGCGCCACAGGTAATCTTCGTAGTTCCCGGGGAAGATCTCAACTTTACCTTCACCCACTTCGAATACCCGTGTCGCCAGCTTGTCGATGAAATAGCGGTCGTGCGAGACGAAGACCACCGTGCCTGTGTATTTCATCAGGGCTTCGAGCAGCACGTCTTTAGCGCGCATGTCGAGGTGGTTCGTAGGTTCGTCGAGCAGCAGGAAGTTCGCCGGATGGAGCAGCAGCCGCAAAAGCGCATAGCGTCCGCGCTCGCCGCCGGACAGGACTCCAATCTTCTTGAACACATCATCTTCGGAGAACAAGAAGCATCCCAGCAAGCTGCGCAACTCGGTTTCCGTCGAGCGGGGAGAGAGCGCGCCCAGATCATCGATGATCCGCGCGTCCGGATCGAGTTCCTTATATTGATCCTGCGCGAAGTAGTCGGACTGCACGTTGTGCCCGAGCCGAAACTCTCCCTGGCTCAGAGGCTCGGTTCCTGCGAGTAGCTTGATCAGGGTTGATTTGCCCGCGCCATTGACTCCCACCAGCGCGATCCGGTCTCCACGCTCAATCATGAACCCGACATTCCGAAATACTTCCTTCGGCCCCGAGCCGTTTCTTCCGGGATAACTCTTCGCTACGCTTTCAAACTCAGCAACGATCCTCCCGCTGGCCTTTGGTTGCGGGAAAGAGAAGTGGATTGTTTTCTCCTCCGGTGGAATCTCGATCCGCTCGATCTTTTCGAGCTCCTTGATGCGGCTCTGCACCTGCTTCGCCTTCGTGGCCGTGTAGCGGAAGCGATTGATGAAGACTTCCAGTTGCTCGATGCGGTCGCGCTGATTCTTGTAGGCGGCCTGCAGTTGCTCGTTGCGCTGTGTCTTCTGGGCGAGAAACTTGTCGTAATTTCCCGTGTAGAACCAGAACTTCTTGTTCCAGATCTCGGCAATCTTATCGACCGTGACATCAAGAAAGTAGCGGTCATGCGAGATCAGCAGAAACGCATACGGATAGTTCTGCAGATACCCTTCCAGCCAGTTGCGGGCTTCGAGATCCAGATGGTTAGTCGGTTCGTCGAGCAGAAGCAGATTGGGCTTCTGCAGGAGGAGTTTCGCGAGCGCCAGCCGCATTTGCCATCCGCCAGAGAACTCGTCCGTTTGCCGCTGCCAGTCTTCTTTTCCGAAACCCAGACCCATCAATACGCGGCCAACTTCTGCTTCAATCGAATATCCGTCGCGCGCCCGGAACTCGTGCTCAACCCGCTGATATCGGTCAGCAACTGCCTCATACTCGGTGCTGGTGTGATCCAGTTCCGCCATGCTGTGGGTTAGAGTCTCGAGTTCTTTTTCCATCGCACGCAGGTCGTCGAACACCGACATGCATTCCGCAAACACAGTCCGCCCGGAGAGAGTCAGACCGTCCTGTGGCAGGTATCCGGCGGAAGTCCCTTTGGCGATGACGAGCGAACCGTAGTCGAACGAGTCCATTCCGGCGAGGACTTTCATCAGCGTGGACTTGCCGGTACCGTTGCCTCCGACCAGGCCAATGTGGTCGTGGTTGGTGATCAACCAGTCGACGTTCTCGAAGAGTAATTTGTGGCCGAAGCGTTTTCCGGCGCCGGAGAGCTGAATCATGGGACTGGAATTATCGTAGCAGGGGGACCGCGATCGGGTGCACACGGTGGCCCGGCAATGATGGGGCGACCGAGTAAAATCGGCAACTTGACAAATCTGGGGCTTGTGCCAAGAAGGGAGATTCCGTTGCTTCATCGAACACCTATCTTGCCGTTTCTCCTATTTATTACGTCAGTTGTAGGATCCGCTAACGCTCAATTCGAGGTTCCTGACGAAATCTTTCAACGCACCGTCCTTATCCGCAGTGGAAACGCACATGCGACCGCACTCAAATTGGATTACGCCGGCCGAATCTACTTGGTTACAACTCGGCGTTTCGGCAAAAGCCTTCCGGCGGCCGGCGCGATTGTTCGGCTTTGGCGCAACAGGACACTGGAGTGGCACGATCTCCAAATCGTACGAACAATTCTTCCAGAGACCGAGGGTGTGGATCTCGCGCTGCTTGAGACGAGCGAAAAGACTGAGAAACCCTACTCTGTTGTGAAGACCTCAGAGGTGCTGACTACGGGAGAGAAGGTCTGGTTTATGGGATGGCTTGCGAACGCTCTTCCGCCCAAAATGCCTCCAAATATGCCGAAGATGCCAGAGATTCCGAACTACGTAAGGATAGGATCGATATCCGCAATCGATCCGACTCGGCCAGATTCCTTCGAGATTAGTTTCCAAGGATCCTTTATCCCCGAGATTGCAGGGGGACCGATTATCCATTGGAGTTCCGTGCATCGAGACTTCGAACTCCTCGGCGTGATTAAGTGGGTCAAAGTCAACGAGGCAACAATCTCGCCGGGCCCGTCGTCCCAGTCAACAGTCGACGCAGGACGGCTAAAGGGATACAGCATTGACACCGTAGTGGAGGCATTGAGTTCCGCGGTCGTCCGCGAGAACAAGAGGTGAATGTCTGCGGTAAGGAGTTCGAGGATCAAGTTGAGATGGTTGATCTCGGGTGTTTCAGCTTTGCCACGAGAATCAAGGCCAGACCGCAGTAGCAATCGGATCTTTGGGCATCGGCCGCGCACTGCGCACTCCGGGATAAGCTCCCCAGAGCTCGCTGTGGAACTGAATCCGATCCAGTGCCCGATCAATCACCGCTTCCAGTTCGTGGAAGTACTTCACCTCGCGTCCCTTCGCCAGGCGCTTTTTGGCTTCCTCTGGAGAGAACCACGTCGGCTTCCGATTCGACTCATCAGGCTTGCGCATCTGGTGGATCTCCATCAGGAAGGCCTTGACCACAAATTCCTGCACGCCGCCCGGCTGCCAAAAGACGCCTTTGGAATGGATGTACAGATGGAAGTGCCGAGGTTCGATGGTGCCCAGCGCGCCTGCTTCTTCGGCGGCTTCGCGTTCGGCGGCCTGGCTGTGTGAGAGACGAGGGTCTGTCGATCCTTTGGGAAACGTCCACTTGTTGCCGCCGTTGGTGTTGACGAGCAGGAATTCGATCGACGTTCCGCGACGACGATAGCAAACAGCGGCTACCTGCAACGGCAACGACTTCGCAATCCGGGCTGATCCCATGGGCCTCTCCTGAACACAGGTTATACCGAAGATATTTCATGAATGTGAACGTGCAACAAAAATTGTGCACTTAGGATGGTTACGAAAGGGTTACTCCGTGTTTATGGCCGCCTTGGCCTCGTACCCACCTTCCTGAGCGTCATCCCGAAGCCCCGCGCTTTCACCAGCGGGGCGAGGGATCTCCCAGGCGAGGGAGTCTTGAGTGCGGGAGATCCTTCGCTCCGCCTGAAAAACGGCCCCGCTCAGGATGACTCCAACTGTGATGAATTGCGCCAGCATAATCGACGACGCTCTGGCTACAGGCCGCGTCCGTAGACAGGAATTGCTGCGCTGGTGACGTCCTTTCCAGCTTCTCCGGCGAGCCAGACGATCAGGCTTGCGACCGATGCCGGCTGTACCCACTGCGATGTGTCGGCGTCAGGCATGGCTTTGCGGTTCGCTGGAGTATCCATCGTTCCGGGAAGAATGACATTCGCAGTGATACCCGCGTCTTTGTTCTCGATAGCTACTGTGCGGATCAGTGACACCAGCGCCGCTTTCGACGCGCTATATGCGCCCACGCTTGCTCCTGGACTCTCGGCAGCCCGGCTGCCGATGGCAATGATCCGTCCCGCTCCGGCCTTACGCATGTGAGGTAGCACAGCACGCAGGATGTGAAACGCACCATTCACATTCATGTCGAACATGCGCTGAAATGTGGCGTCGTCAGTTTCAGCGACCGCTTGTCCGCCAGCGAATCCGCCCACCAGATGTGCAAGAACGTCAATTTTTCCAAAGTGCGCGATCGTAGTCTCCACGGCACTCATGGCCGCTGCAAGACTGTCGAGCCTGGCGGGTAACGCTGTGAAATGTGGATGATCGAACGTGGAAGTTTGAATTTTCGGTGCAAGGCCAACAACCATGAATCCCGCCTCGAGCAGATCGGTCGTCACGCTCCGGCCTAAACCTCCGTCTGCTCCGGTCACGAGTGCAATTTTGGCAGCCATGAGATGAGACTACGGCAACCGGCATGGAAGAGCAAAGCGCGTCACGCCAGATCTCTCACCAGAGTGATCCATGCGGATTCGCACTCAAGCAAACGCTAATTGAAGATGGATTCAGCGATCGGGAGTTTTGTTCGAACACTACTGCTGAAGAATCTGTCCCGGCTGCGGGTGGACCTGCTCATCTTTAAGTTGCCCTGCATCCCAGCCGCCACCCAGCGCCTTTACAAGGTAGACGCTGCTCACTAATTGCTGGCCCAAGAGCTGCGTTTCAAGACGTCGGTTATTCAGAAAGGCAGTCTGCGCGGTGATAACGTCCAGGTAGTTGGTGACGCCACCCACGTACCGGTTATTTGCAATTTCGAGAGCTTTGCGGGCGTCTTCGACTGCCGCCGCCTGGGTCGATAAAGCCTGAGAAAGTGTGCTCAGGTTGCTGATCCCATCTTCCACCTGCTGGAACGCAGTCAGTACCGTTTGTCGGTAGTTTGCAACCGATTCGTCATAAGCTGCCTGCGCCGCCGCCAGATTCGCGCGATTGCGTCCGCCCTGAAGTATTGGCTGCAGCGCGTCGGCGCCGAGGGACCAGAAGAAGCTGGGCGCATTGAACAACGATGTGATGGCGGTGCTCTCTAAGCCTCCGGCTCCGCTCAGGGTGACATGTGGATAGAAAGCGGTTCTCGCTAAGCCGACGCGAGCATTGGCGTAGGCCATGTCGCGCTCATAACTCGCAATGTCGGGTCTTCGCTCCAACACATCCGAGGGTATTCCGAGCGGCACCGCCGGCGGTGTAGTCTTCAGCGGCGCGACCGGCACACTGAAACTCGAAGCCGGTTGACCCACGAGAACCGCTATCGCGTGCTCGTACTGTGCTCTTGATTGCTGCACCAGGGCTGTCTGCGAGAGGGTCGAGTCGAGAAGAGTAGCCTGTTGCGCAACTTCCAGGCCGCTGGCAATGCCGCCGCTGTGCCGCTGGTTGAGCAGATCCAGCGCCTTGCGCTGATATCCGACCGATTCCTCTACAACCTGATATTCAGCATCAAGCTCGCGCAGGGTGAAATAATCCGCAGCCAGTTCAGCCGTCAAAACCAGTTGCACATTGCCGAGATCCGCCGCTGTCGACTGTAGGGACGCATTAGCTGCTTCCACATTCCGACGCACGCGGCCGAACAAGTCTGCCTCGTAGCTTACGGAGAACGGAATCGTGTACACGCTCTGTGTGTAAGGACGGGCCGGCAGAAGCACACCATTCGATACAATGCCCGATGCGCCATTTAACGGACGGTTTCCAGATCCGCGCTCCCGTACGATTGATGGATCGGCCGCGACCTGCGGGAAGTAGTCAGCCGTCGCCACTCGGGCGAGAGATCGCGCCTGATTCAAACGATCCCGTGCGGCCATGAGAGATTGGTTCGCTTGTAGCAACTGTTGCTCGTAGGCATCCAGTGCGGGATCTTGAAAGATTTGCCACCAAGCCCCCTTTGGACTCGCGTCTTTAGGTGCCGCTTGTTGCCACGGCGGTTGCGTCTTCCATGTATCTGGCGCGGGAGCCGGCGCCGACGGCCGGGCGTACCGCGGACCCACTGTGCAGCCAGCGAGAAACAAGAGCAAAATCGGGAAGAAGACCGAACCTCGTCTCACTGCTTTCCCCCGCCGTTCCCCTTGCGGGGCTTCGCTTGGTTCGATTCTCCACTACGCTGCGGGTTGGACTGCTGCTCGGGAAGATCCTCTTGTTGCCGGGTTTCGCTGGCGCTCGGATGTTGTCCGGTCAGGTCCTGACCTTCACCAGAAGGGCCCTGAGCGACATTGACCTGCTGCCCTTCTTCCAGCGAATCCGGCGGATTGATAACGACCTTATCGCCGATCGAAACCCCGCCCAGAATTTCCAGAGTCGCGCCGTAGTCTTTGCCAATATTGATCGGCCGCAACTGAATCTTGTTGTCGGCACCGACAATAGCCAGTCGGGCGCCCTCAGCACGGAACAGCATGGCATTTACTGGAACTGTGACCTTGTCGACATTCGAGCCGACCGCAAAATGTACTTCGCCAAAGGAGCCGGGCAGTAGCTTGCCGTCTCGATTCGGCACATCAACTTCGGTCAACAGGGTTCGCGTATTTGGATCGATCGATTCCGCGGTGCGCGCAATCTTTGCCGAGAATTTCTGCCCGGGAAACTCCTGCAGAGTGACGGTCGTGCTGGCACCCACCTTTATGTACGGTGCATACGCCTGCGGAACGCTTGTGTACACGCGAATCGGATCCACACGGGCGATATCGAACAACTCACGACCGGCTGCTCCCGCGCCGGCATTGATCAATGCTCCTGGATCCACATTTCGTTTTGTAAGCACACCGGAGAAAGGTGCGTAAACTTTCTTGAAGCCTTCCAACTGCTCCAGTCGTTTCACGTTTGCATCGGCAGCGGCGAGATTCGCCTGCGCCTGCTTGTATCCGCTAGTCTGCTGGTCGGCTTCTTGCGCAGATACCGAATCGCTTTTCCGCAAGTTCTCCCAGCGCTCGGCGCTGATCTTCGCGAGTTCGAGTTGAGCAACAATCTGCTGCCGCGCTGCGCGGGTTTGGTTTAGTTCCTGATCGATCTCGGGGGTATCTATCTCGGCAAGCAACTCGCCGGCCGGGACTCGACTGCCGATATCCCTGTACCAGCGAACCAGGTACCCACTTGTGCGCGCATAAATTGGAGATTCCTCGTATGCCAGCAGCGATCCCGGTAATACAAGTTCCTCATCCGGTTTCTCTGCCAACGGATGTATGACCGCAACGGTTGGAACCGTTTCCCGCTCTGTCTCCTTGGCGAGAGCTCTCTCGTGGTTTGCTCGCCCAATCAGAGTCACTGCTCCGGCAATCAGCAGAACGAGTAAGGCCAGTCCGACCATAACCAGCGCTTTTCGTGGTGAGGCGGGAGGAAGCTCTGGGGGAGGCTCGATCGTCGCGGTCTGATGCCTGGACTGCTCCTGCAGGTGAGCGATTTCCTCATCCTGCTGAGCGCGCGTGCTTCGATGATGCGCACGATCGTCGCCATCATGTCCTCCGTAAGCAGCGCTGCTGTCGTTCGCCTGTTTCTCGGCTTCAGGATGTTTCTTCTCGTTCTCCACCTTCATGTCCGCTCCGCCTTCATCATTCCAATTCTTTCATCACTGCTGCTTCCGCGCACGTTGTGCTTCCAGCCGCCCATGAAACATGGCGAAAACACTGGGCACAAAGAACAGGGTTGCCACCGTCGCAAAAAGCAGTCCACCGATCACGGCTCGTCCCAGCGGCGCATTCTGTTCGCCGCCTTCGCCGACGCCGAGGGCCATGGGCACCATACCTATGATCATCGCCAGTGCCGTCATTAAGACGGGACGTATGCGCGTATAGCCCGCCGCCACTGCCGCCTGCACAGCGGGAATACCTTCTTCCATTTGCTCGCGTGCAAAGCTCACCATCAGAATTGAATTTGCGGTTGCAACGCCCATACACATGACTGCGCCGGTGAGCGACGGCACATTCAATGTGGTATGCGTCAATAGAAGGAACCAGCAGATTCCGGCCAAAGCTCCCGGCAAAGCTGCAATGATGATGAAGGGATCCAACCAGGACTGGAAATTGATCACAATCAGCAGATATACCAGCAAAATCGCTCCTGCCAGACCCAGCCCCAGCCCTATAAACGAGGATCGCATCGTCGACACCTGGCCCCGCACAACGATATGTGTACCGCGTGGCAGGTGGCCGTCGAAACTCTTTATGATCTTGTCCGTATCCGCCGCCACCGCTCCCAGATCGCGATCCTGCGTACTCGCATATACGTCGATGATTGGTTGAACATTGTAGTGATTCACAGTCGCTGGACGGGTCGCCGGACTGAGTTGCACCAGATTGCCCATCAATTGTGGGCCCTTCTGCGACGTGACAGGGATGTTGAGCAAATCCTGCAATGAAGTCATTCGGTATTGGGGCGACTGCACTGCTATTTGATAGGTGACTTCGTTGCGCGGGTTGAGCCAGAAGTTTGGGGTTGTCTGAAAGCTTCCGCTTAGCGAAACCAATGCGCTTTGTGCGACCTCACGTGCCGTGAGGCCAACCTGCGTAACCCGCGTGCGCTCGATGTCCATGCGCAGGGTTGGCAGTGCAAGAAGTTGTTGTACGTGCACGTCTGCTGTGCCCGGGACATGGCGCATTCGATTCGCAATCTGCTGCGCGATCGCATAACTGCTTTGCATATCCGTGCCCACCACCTGCACATCAATCGGAGCCGGCAAGCCGAAATTCAGAATTTGAGTGACAATGTCCGCGGGCTGAAAGAAAAACTCCACGCCGGGAAACTCCCGGGGCAGAGAATCACGCAGTTGCCTCGTCAGATCAGCTGTAGGCTCATGATTTTCAGGATTCAATGCGATCAAAATTTCGGCATCACTCGTTCCAATGGTGCCATTCGAACTGTAAGACTGATTGATGCCCGAATTCGGCAGTCCGATATTGTCGAGAATCGTCTGCAGTTGACCCGAGGGCACCTCCTCCCGCAAATAACTTTCCACCTGATCGCACAACCGCGCTGTTTCTTCGACGCGAAGTCCCGGGCGCGCCCTCAGGTGCAATCGAATCAAGCCCGCATCCACTTGAGGAAAGAAGTCTTGCCCCAAGAATGTGAACAAGCCGAGCGATAAGACGCAGAACATGAGAAAGCACACCACGAACAAGCCCCGATGTTGCAGGGTTGTTTCCAAAAGCGCCTCGTAGGCGCGGCGGAAGTCCTCGAACTTTCGCTCAAAGCCACGCTGGAAGCGTCCCAGAGCCGACTTGGCACCCTCCGCCCGGTGTTCGTGACCGCGCATAATGTACATCACCAGCGTTGGAATGAGCGTCCGGGACAGCAGATAGCTCGCGAGCATGGCGAAGCTGACCGCTTCTGCCAAAGGCACAAACAAAAACCTCGCCACTCCCGTGAGAAAGAACATCGGCACGAACACGATGCAAATGCTGAGTGTCGACACAAACGCCGGCACTGCGATCTGCTGCGCGCCATCGAGAATGGCTTGGCGCATCTCCTTGCCCATCGCCAGATTGCGCTCGATGTTTTCGATCTCGACGGTCGCATCATCCACTAGGATGCCGACAGCCAGTGCCAGTCCGCCTAGCGTCATGATGTTGATGGTCTGTCCGATCGCCCCCAATAGAATGATCGACACAAAGATGGAAAGCGGGATCGATATCGAAATAACGATGGTAGGGCGCCAATCTCCCAGGAAAATCAGGATCATGCATGCCGTCAGCGCGGCTGCGATCAGCGCTTCCCGAATCACACCCGAAATCGATGCCCTTACAAACAACGACTGGTCGAAGAGAGCCGAGATCTTGAGTTCCGGGGGCAATGATTGCTCGGCCTGCGCCACGATACCCTTGATGCCCTTAACGATCTCCAGGGTTGAGGCCCTTCCGTTCTTGTAAATCGACATCAGCGCGCCCCGATTGCCGTTTTGCCGGACGATATTCGTTTGCGGCGCAAACCCATCGCGAATATGCGCCACATCGCGCATGTAAAGAGTGGAACCGTTCACCGTTCTTACCGGCAGGTCATTCAATTCCGCGATCGTCTGCGGGGTTCCATTCATCTCGACGTTGTACTCGAGTGAGCCCAGCTTGATGGTGCCGGTCGGCAGAATAAGGTTCTGCGCGTTCACCGCAGTCACGATGTCGTTCGGCGACAAGCCATATGCCTGCAATTTTGCTAAGTCGAGGTCAACCTGAATTTCTCTCAGTTTCCCACCGTACGGATACGGGGTGGCCGCGCCGGGAACCGTTGCCAGGTAGTTCCTTAGAAAGTTTTGTCCAAGATCGAAGAGTTGCTGCTCAGGAAGGGTCTTACTGCTTAATCCCAACTGGATAATCGGAGTGGTGGAAGCACTGTACGAAATGATCAGAGGAGGCGTAGTGCCCGCCGGCATGCTGCGAACAGAGGTCTGCGCGATCGCCGTGATTTGCGAAATCGCCCCTTGTACATTGGTCCCCGGCCGAAAGAAAACTTTAATTACCCCTAATCCGTACACGGATTGGGACTCCATATGCTCGATGTCATTAACAGTTGTCGTGATTCCGCGTTCAGAATTTGCAACGATGCGGTTCGCCATGTCTGACGGAGACATGCCGTTATAAAACCAGACTACCGAAACGACTGGGATATCGATGTCAGGAAAAATATCGACCGGAGTGCGGATGACTGTGACGACGAACAAGATAATGATGACGAGCGCCATCACCACAAACGTATAAGGCCGTCTCAGGGCTAGCGCGACAATCCACATGAGGTACCACCCGCTCCATACCAGAAGAAATCAGGTTCCCAACACGAATCGGTGCTGCCCCAAGGCACCGTACTAGTGAAAGGTTAGATTCGATACTAACCGTATCGGATTCTAATTACCTTTGCAGGATTATATGGTACCTTTGCACCATGCGCCAAACGTTGTTGGCTGCAGAGCACGGCGAAAACGGTAAGCGTCCGCCCGGCCGTCCGCGAAGCGAGCAAGCACGCCAGGCAATCTTGCGCAGCACTCTAAAACTGCTTGGTCGAAACGGATTTTCCGACTTCAAAATCGAAGAGGTTGCCGAACACGCAGCCGTTGGAAAGGCTACGGTCTATCGGTGGTGGCCGAACAAGGGTGCCCTGATTGCGGATGCCTTTGCCGGCAGTACCACTCGCAAGCTGCGATTCCCCGATACGGGCTCGGTGTATTCCGATATGAGTCAGCAGATGCGTCAGTTGGTAAAAGTTTTCCGCAGCCGGAACGGAAAAATCGTTTCTGCCATTCTTGCGGCGGGTCAGAGTGACAAGGATTTGATCGAAGCTTTCCGGGAGCGTTTTCTTTGGCCGCGCCGCCGTGAAGCATACCGGACTCTTCGGCGGGCAATCGCACGCGGGGAGCTAAGTAAGAACGCGGATCTCGACCTCATTCTTGATTCCCTTTACGGCCCAATTTACATGCGTTTTCTAATCCAGCATGATCAGTTGACGCCTGATTTCGTCGAACGCCTCTGCGCCTTGGTGTTGCGCGGTGCTAAACCCGCGAATCGCAATCAGCGCTACACAGCAGCATCTTCCAGGTAAGCTCCGGGACTCCCGCAAGCAGCTTCGTCGCGACGGAAGGCACTCCCCGGCACTGGTCGATTCGAGATTCTCGGGTGCAGCTTCTTTAAATCCAAACATTTACAGAATGAGATGTTCTTTACCTCCAGCGCATTGTCTGCGGCGGTTTCTTTCGACTACAACATCGCCAGCACTGGATTGTTGTTTTACTGAGGTGTCTGTATGCCCATTGCACGCTTCCTCGTCATAGCCTTGCTAGTTTTTCCGACGATGCCGCTCGTGTCGGCCCAACAGCCAGACGAGATGCCCTCAGGAATCGAGGCATTGCGTCAAGGTGCATCTTCGAAGACCGAGTTCACCCTGGATCACTCCATGCTGATCCTGGCCTCGAAGCTGGACTCAAACAATGAAGATCTTGTTCGAGTCATCGCTGGAGTTAGCGGAGTTTCGGTGCACCGATATCGCTTTGCAGAGCCATGGGTTTACGACATGGACGCTCTCCGCTCGGTCAAAGACGGGTATCACTCTGCTGGTTGGATGCAACTCGTGAACAAGCATGACAAGGACGGGCTCCCCGGTGCGACTGATCTTTGGATCCGTTGGCAGAATGACGTGATCAGCAACATCGCAATTCTGGTCGCGAGGTCTGAGGAAGTAACCTTTGTGGAAATCGCCGGTTCCATTAGTCCACTCGACCTCTCCCATCTTGGTGGACACTTTGGCATCCCAAAGATCGAGGGCGGCGTTCGTGTGCCCAGCCAGCACCGCTAAAATCCAACTGATCTGACGGCAGGAACCGAGTCGGAACACGACTGACCGTTTAGATCCATCACATCAAACTCCAACATGCCATATTCTTGAGGACAAAGCGGGCGTGAAATCGTTACACCCGGAAGAGACGAATACTCCGCATACAGCGACTTCACATCATCAGTGATGATGTAGACGTTCCATGCGGAACGACTCAGCCGCCCAGGATCATCAGCCGTGGCATATCCCGGTTGCTGCTGAAGAAATATTTCGACTGCGTCTCTTCGCAAAATCGCAAATCCTGGCGGGAAGTACTTGGAGTCGAACCCAAGCTGCCGATACCATTCCATTGTTGGCTCGATGTTGCCCACCAAAAAGCCGGTCGTAGAGTTCCGCAATTTCGCCCGCTCGAGAGCTTCAGTAGCTTCGGTATCGCCAGTCATGCACGACAGATTACACCGGACATTGGACCAAACGCCGACAGTGGCTCTCGCAGTTCACCCCCGGATTGGGGAGCTTTTGTAGGTTGTTGAATATAAGGGCCTTGTCCTCGAAAGTGAGCCTGTCTGTCAATAATCAGTCGGCCGCATGGCACGCGAGTGCCCCTCAGTGCCAGTGCGTTACAAGATACCCACCGAATGTGCTATTCACGCGCAGTCGTCTACTCCCTACGATGATCCAATGAAGACGTATATTCTGACTCGGGACAGATGCCGCGTCTGCACGTTGCACGTAATGGGTGAGCAGTTTCGCATGCCGATGCTCATTACGAGTGACCAAGCTCCTCAATGGCCCATGTTGACCGTGGCAGTGACCCTGCTACTCGACTACTTCGATGGCGAAGACGAAGCAGAGTTCAAGTCCCAGTTGCTGGCTGGAGCTCTCGTGCGATTCCTCAATCGGCTAGGTGACGAATGGGCCTTGACGGAAGCGCAGCTCAATGAGGCGGTGATGACAATCCTCGTTTCAGGTCAGGCCGCGATAGCGGATGCGGCGAATGATGTCTGCATTGAATATTTGGGCGGAGGAAGACACCACACATTTCGTCCAAATTCTCCAAGTTCCGCAGTTTTGGAATCCTGAGGCCGTACAGACAGCTGCAGCCCCTTCAGTAAGAACGAGTGTCTTCCATCCGCGTTAATCGTTCTCGAAACGCGTAGACCACTCCCAGCAGACGATCCGAGTTGCATCTTCGATTCCGTCCCTGTGACCGCCGTGAGCGATGAGGAACTCAAGCGCGGGAAATTGTAGCCAGATCGTGCTCCCGGCTGACACAATCGGGCCATTCACATCCCTGAGAGTCATACGTAGAAACTGCTAAGACAGAAGATCGCCGCTTCGGCAACACCTTTCAGAACGAAATTCTGGCGTGCAGTTGATCCTCCCGATCATAAGGAGAGGAGGATTGGGTTCGCGGAGATGTGGGCCTTTGTCGCTTGCAGCGCGGACTTCGTCCCAGTCTGCGCCTCCCTTTCCGGCACAGGGACGAGCACTGGTTCCAGCACAGTAGATGCGTCATTGCCCGTGCGCAACGAACAATCTGTTGCCTCGTGAGATGCTTCTGGTTTTGCCAGTTAGCGACTTTTCCGTGGGAGGTTCTTTGCCTAAGTCTTCGATCCGAGTTCTCATAGTGGATGATTTCGAGCAGTGGCGGCGCTTCTATTGCTCGATGATCCAGCAAAGATCGGAATTTAAGGTCATCTGCGAAGTGTCAGACGGATTGGAAGCGGTTGATGTAGCCCGACGACTGCAACCCGACTTGATCCTTCTCGACATCGGGCTTCCGACACTCAATGGGATTGAAGCCGCTCGCCGAATCAGAGAAGTCTCAGCTGCATCAAGAATTCTGTTCGTGAGTGAAAACCGATCCATCGACATCGTGGAAGAGGCTTTGAGTACGGGTGCAGCCGGCTACGTAGTTAAGTCAGATGCGGCAGGTCAGTTGCTGCATGCTGTAAATGAGGTTCTCGAAGGCAAGCGGTTTGTGAGCGCCAGTCTGGCTGGCCACGTTCTGAAAGGTGCTGCGAATCAGCCCGCCACGAATGCTCCTGACTCCCACCAACTTGTGACATTCGCGCAAGCACAGAAGCTTGAAACACCTCGGCATCACGAGGTGGGATTCTATTCTGAGGATCGCCACTTCCTAGGTCACGTAAGGGGCTTCATCGCAGCCGCTCTCAAGGCAGGGAATGCGGCTATTGTTATCGCGACCGAGTCACACCGCGAGCGTCTGCTTGTGGAATTGCAAGCAGAAGGGATGGACATGCGTGCGGCTATGGAGGAGGGCAGATATATCCCGCTGGACGCTGCCGATACGCTCTCGAAGTTCATGGTCGATGGTATGCCTGACTCAGTTCGATTTCTCGAGCTTTTGGGCGATCTCCTAGTGACGGCGAGGGAAGCAGCGAAGGGGGAGCATGCAGGGGTATCAGTTTTCGGAGAATGTGTGCATGTCCTGTGGGCACAAGGCAACGCAGAGGCGGCGATCCAGGTGGAGGAATTAGGCAACAAACTCACCCAGATACACGCCGTGGATATTCTTTGCGGATATTCTGTGGGCACCGTTGAGAAACGGATGGACAATGCTGTATTTCAACGAATCTGCTCAGAGCACTCAGCCGTGCATTCGATCTGAAAATTAGCAGTGAAGCCGCTGTTCTCATCCTGCTGCTTGCTGACCATCCTGCTCTGAGGGAAGCGGAATACGCACATAGATCGTTGTTCCACACATTGGTTTGGAATCAATGAATATGGTTCCATTCACGAGCCTTACTCTCTCCTGCATGCTTGTGAGGCCCAGCCCCTCGCCTTGCTTTGCTGATTCGAGCTTGAAGCCTCTTCCTGAATCACTGACGATGAGCTGAACCTCATTTCGCTTTTCGGCTATTTCTACTTCGACGCGTTTCACCGTGCTGTGCTTGACCGCGTTGTGGAGGGCTTCTTGAAGAACTCGAAAGAGACAAATGCCGATATCTAACGGCACAACACTGCTGATCTTGTTCTTAAAAATGACTTCTATCTGTTGGCGCTCGCCGAACTCCTTGCACCAGCTTTTGATTCCCGCTGTGACACCCAGATATTCCAGTTTGGATGAATGCAATTCATGCGACAGACCTTGCACATCTTTTGAAATCTCAGCCACTTCTTCTCTTAGTCCTTGTATATGACTCTGGACCGGAGAGGGGATATCTTGCACCTGTTGAAGCTCCACTGCCAGCAGTGCGAGTCGTTGGTTGATATCATCGTGTAGTTCTCTCCCGATCCGGGAACGTTCTTGCTCTTGTGCCTTAATGAGCTGCGCACTCAACTGGCGAAGTGACTGTTGGCTACGTTGCACCTCGGCCATGATGGCTGACAGGAACATCAGCGGCACCACGACGATACAAAATAGAATCTGGAGAGAGAGTATGTTCTGTGGCATCGAAGCATACGGAAATGGTTCTCGTCCGTGAATCGTTGACCAAATTGCAATTAGCACGATGCCCAGGAAAGCAAGGCTTAATCCGCCCGAGCGAAATCGGAGTGTGGCCCACAGAAGAATTGGAAAGGGAACATACAGGAGTGCAGGATTCGTAGCAGGCGACACGAACGGCATGCCGAAAACCACGAGGCTCACCATCACTGTCGCAATCGTCAGCAGAATGGCTTCACAACACCTTCTGACCGAGGCGCCTTCAATCCAGGAACGGCCATTCGTGCCGCACGCCACGATTGCCGGAACGATCGTCAGCTCTGCTAAAGCATTCGTCCAAAATCTTTCGGTCGTAATCGGCAAATAACCGCGGCCCCAATGTGTGATTACGACTATCGCAGCATCCAGAAAGGATGTTGCAAAGGGGGCAAGAATGACCCCAAACACTAGAAAGACGAAGACCCCGCGCACGCTGTCGAACACTGACTTCTGATTCGTGAACCGTGTTATGCAAAAGGCACCAATCAATGCTTCGCCTGTATTGCTGATGAACCATCCGAGCGCTGTTGTTGTGGGTACCCCTGTTTGCAGTTGTGCCAAAAGGTGGGCTGGCAGTACAGCAATCAGAAAGGCCCACCAGACCCGCCGCGGCGCCAATAAAAACGCTGCCAAAAGAATCGCGTTAGGGGGCCAAAATGTTGAATTCGGCTGGCCACTTGGCGTCAACGCGAAACCAATCCGCGTACCAACGTAGTATCCGACTCCCACAATCGACGCTGAGCCGAGGACTCTTAGAGTCGCCCTGCTCGGAAACGTGAGCTTTCGGATTTGAGATTGGAGGTCGGGTTCGACACTGGTTCTGAATAACGAAGAAATCAGTGTTGTATTCCCCATAGAACACTCTGAGTTGAATCACAGACCAGACGATGTGCCATGAATCATACCCAGATTCCAGCAAAACGAAAAGTAAGGGCTTCGGATATCGGTCAAAAGTGCTTGACGGATATTTCCAAGCCCTTGAAATGGCATGTCCGTTCCGAGACATAGGTAACAGAACGTACCGGAGACATGGGTTACACTTTTCGGCCCGAGGAGGGGCCGAGGAGGGATGCCATGGAAGGAAAGTTCTGTTATGGACGAACGGATGCGTTTTGTGATTCGGCTCAAAGACGGGGAGAGCATGACCTCGTTATGCCGGGAGTTCGGGATTTCCCGCAAGACTGGATACAAAATCCTGGAGCGCTTTGAGCACTGTGGTGTGGAAGGGTTAAGCGATCGCGCGCGCCGGCCGCATCGCTATGCCAACCAGCTGCCCGGGCAAGTAGAGGCCGCCATCGTGGTCGCCAAGCGCGAAAAACCTCACTGGGGAGCGCGCAAGATCTACGAGTTGTTACTCCGTCGACTGCCTTCTCACGTGAAGGTACCAGCCCGGAGCACTATCCATGCCATTCTTGATCGACATGGTCTGGTGGCAAGGGCAAGCCGGACCAGAACACGCGCTGAGGGAACTCCGCTTTCTCCTGGCCTGAACCCGAATGACTTGTGGTGTACCGACTACAAGGGCGAGTTTCAACTCGGCAACAAACACTACTGCTATCCCTTGACGGTCACCGATTACTCATCACGCTATTTGCTGTTGTGTGAGGCCCTGCATTCCAGTCGCGAACAGCCCGCGTTTCTGGCCTTTGAGCGATTGTTCCGGGAACGCGGGTTACCCCAGGCGATTCGCTCTGACAACGGCCTTCCCTTCGCTTCCCCTAACGGACTCTTCAACCTCTCGAAACTGTCCGTATGGTGGTTGCGTTTGGGCATCAGCATCGAACGGATTCGTCCAGGACATCCTCAACAAAATGGCCG
>Ga0070712_100000093_pt1 | contig 45026 bp, 34 predicted proteins | sample LARL81metaG_FD_71396 | JGI IMG/M metagenome (GOLD analysis project Ga0070712, IMG submission 71396) | Corn, switchgrass and miscanthus rhizosphere microbial communities from Kellogg Biological Station, Michigan, USA - LAR L8-1 metaG | ecosystem: Host-associated > Plants > Roots > Rhizosphere ...
AGCTGACATATTCGAAGGCGGGTTTGCAACGCATTGTCGACTTGGGCAAATGGTGGCTAAAGGTGACGGGGTTGCCGCTACCCCTTGGGGGCAATGCCATCCGGCGCAGCTTGGGAACCGAATTGACTTCGACCGTTTCCAAGGCGTTGCGCGATAGCATTCAGTATGCTCTCGACCATCGCGACGAAGCACTCGCTTACGCCATGCAATTTGCCCGCGATGTCGATTCGCAACTTGCCGATAAATTTGTCGGCATGTACGTTAACGAACGCACCCTGGATTATGGACGGGATGGCCGAGAAGCGGTGCGTCGCCTGCTTGACATGGGTCACAAGGCTGGGATTATTCCACGCGAGGCGCGGGTGGATTTCGTGGGATAAAAAGCTTTTAGCCGTTAGCCTCAGCCTTTGGCTCCTAGCTTTATGGTTCATTGCCCGCTTCCAACTCACTGAAATCCTACCTCACTTTTTCCGGGAACGAGAACACGGGGTCAACGTCAACCGGAACCTTCGACGCTGCTTTCAGTGTCACCTGCAAGTCACTCGGAACTACGTCATATTTTCTGAACCAGTTTTCTGCACGTATGCGGTCGCCCGTGGCTTCGATATCCAGAAGTTCCTTGGATAGGTCGCTGAGGACGGCAGGCATGATGCCGTAATCGATGGCATACTGACCTGAAGATCGGCGCTTGATGGCTCCCCGTTCCGACAGATAGTTAAATTCCATCATCTCCGCCTGGCCATGTGCCTCGCCCGCACCAAAGCGGATGGTGCGGAAGATTCCTGCCACGTAAGACGCGTAATATTCCTCCAGCTTCTCTCTGGGTAGAACCCCATGATCCACCAACCACTTCACCCCGAACATGCCAACAACATCAGCCTTGGCTTCTTCTAACCCTCCATAGGCGGGGCCAATGGCCTCCCGGATCATCACCTTGCCGCTTATGCCATGAGCGTACGCCGGGCCGAGTCCATGGGCCATTTCATGCAGGACCGTACTGAGCAGATATCCTTCTGCCGAAGCTTTGGCAGCCTGATCCGAGATCATCATGTATTGCGCGAGAGGAAGAATTACGTAGTTGACCCGCGCATCCATAAAATTCTTAAAAAATATTTTCTTGCTGCCTTTCTGTTCGTGCACTCGTGGGTCATTGGGTAGATTGTCTGCAACCGCCTGATATCCATGACGCAAATCGCCGGCGCGATAGGGTGCGTCCATAACTTCCATCGGAGTTTGGAGGCCATGCTTGGAAGGCCTATCCTCGGGAGCCAGGGGCAAGGAGTCTTGGATGTCCGCTACATATTTTTGAAACAAGGCCAGCTTACGACTCTCTTCCTCATTTCGTATCAGGACTGAGGCGCCGTACGATCCCTTCACCCCGAGAAGACCATCGCTGTAGGTTTCGTACGGCGCGAAGATTACATCGAACTTGGGATCTTTCAAATCCAGCCAAGCCAGGTCGCTCTTGTAATAATCGTCGTCCAATAAAGCATCGGCACGCAGACGCAGGAAGTTCGCGAATGCCGGATCTGGACTGAGACCGGCCGCCTCGCGAAGATCGCGAGCTGCCGGGTCCAAAAACGACCGGTAGGCAATGTGATACGGAACCCCTTCCAACTGATCGCCATGCCAACGAACCACAGTCGTAGAGCTGTAGAGCTCCGCTTTCTTGTCAGGATGCTCTTGCACATACTGCTCGATCTGTTTGCGAGTCAGGCCCTCCGGATAAAATCCTCGTCCCGGCGGGATGGGCTGATTGCCGACAAATGGATGGTTCTGTTCTATTTGATCGAAGCGTGATCCATTGATCCAAAGATAGTGTCGTAGTTGTTGGTCTTTCGCATTTTTACTGCCCGCCAGGGACTGGTAGAGCGTCAGACCTTCAGGATCGCTTTGCCGCCAATAAATGTCTTCGAGATACCGGCACGCGTCCACCAATTTCGTGACCATCTTCCTTTCCTGTACGCTGAAACCGACAGAATGAAACGGCATTTGGACACGTTTGAATTTATCCAGGCGCTGAGCCAAATCAGGTACAACTTGTGCGTTTTCCGAACCCGCGCCTCGCGCGGCCGATCCCGTCATCGGCTTCCTGGTCTTCTGAGCTGAAGTAGGAGAAACAATCAGAAAAGCCAGCAGCGGAAGGATCGCTAACTTCGAAGTATCCATGAACCACAATCTTATCAGAGCAATGAAGTGGCCTCGCCAAGCGCCTTCCATTCTAGCTATCATGTTTGCTCATGGTCGCAAAGACGAACTCGAATGGCGCTCAAACCCTGTTGATCGACGCTGACGACACGTTGTGGGAAAATAACATTTACTTCGAACGCGCCATCGGCAAATTCATCGCTTTTCTGAATCATCATGAATATTCTCCGGAACAGGTTCGTGAGGTTCTAAATCAGGTGGAGCGCGAGTCTATCGTGACTCACGGATACGGATTACACAGTTTCGCGCATTCCCTGGTGCAAACCTTTGAGCGTCTGGCGATTGAGACGATTACACCAGCTCTGCACGAAACGATCAACGGATTTGCTCACACGATCGCAGGCCATCCTGTCGAAATTATTGCCGGCGTGACCGAGACGCTTCAGTATCTTTCTCAGCGCCATCACCTGATCCTGATGACCAAGGGAGCCTTTGCAGAACAGAATGGCAAGGTCGAGCGATCCGGCTTGAAGGACTATTTTGCAGCAGTGGAGATCGTGTCTGAAAAGGACGTTCCCAGTTACCAGGCGGTGATTTCGAAGTACAGTCTGAGTCCTGACGCCACCTGGATGATTGGCAACAGTCCAAAATCCGATATCAATCCCGCCCTGGGCGCCGGTTTGAACGCGGTGTTTGTCCCACATGGAGACACCTGGGTGCTGGAACACGAAGAGGTCGCGTCCGCCGAACCTCCCAGGACGTTACTGGTCGTGGAGAAATTTTGGCATCTGCAGCGGCACTTCTAGAGCACCAAACTAACCAACAACCTTCATATGCTGCTGTTACGGCACGTGTTACTCTTTTTTTGCTCTGGTAATTGCTCGCATACGTGCGTGGCTTTACAGAAAAATAATTTGCGGCGGCTGCTGCGAACTGTAGAAGCACTGTCCGATCTGGGCCCTGAGATAACGGCCGAGCGGGAGTTCTCGCAGACCGCGCGAGCGATGGTTTCGGCATTGCTGCAGGCTGGCGGCGCGCGCGAAGGTGTGCTCTTCACCTACAGCGACAAGCCATCGATGCTCTCCTCGATTGCAGCCGAGGGCTTCTCACTCATGCCCGAGCCTGCAATCATGCCACTCTTGCCAAAGCATGTACACGCCCTGACTTCGGCACGCGGACCGGTTGTTCTGGCGCCTGGCTCTTATGACGTATTCCTCAGCGCGAACGGAAACGTCGCGCCTGAGCTTTTCAAGTGCGTAGCGCCACTCAAAGTGGGGGGCAAACTCGTCGGAATGGTTGCTCTCGGCCGTCGCGAAGGCGATGCCTTGTTCGACGATGAAGAACTAGGCGCGCTCGATTTACTATGCAACTACGTGGCGATCGCCATACAGAATCACGTACTGTCCCAGACGTTGGCACAGCGTGTTTCAGAAAATCTCCGCCTGCTCGCATCTCTGCACGGTTTCTACGACACCGCTCTTGAAGCTTTTGCCACTGCGATCGATGTTAAGCACGTCAACATCCATGGTCACTCACTCCGTGTGGGACGCTATGCCTCCGCCATCGGAGAAGCTATGGGCATGGACCCCAACGACGTCGCCGGTCTCCGCTCTGCCGGGTACCTGCACGACATTGGCAAGGTTGCTGTGGACAAGCGGCTGTTTGGGAAACCCACATCACTGGATGCTGAAGAATTTCGGGAAATGGCCGACCACACGGTCGTCGGACACCAAATTGTTACGGGCGTTCAATTCCCCTGGCCGCGTATCCCGGAGATCGTGCGTTCTCACCACGAGCGGGCAGATGGATCCGGTTATCCAGACGGTTTGGTCATGGACGATGTCGCCATGGCGGTTCGCATCATCGGCCTGGCTGACACCTTCGACGCCATGACCAGCGAGCGACCGTATCGGGAGCCGCTTTCGGTAGGTAGCACCTTGAGTGAGATTGTGCGGTTGACCCCACAAAAATTCGATCCGAATGCGGTACAGGGACTTCTTTTGCAAGTGCGGCGCGACGCGGTGGGCAGTAACCGAGTGTCATTTTTCGAGAACCGGTCCTTTGTCAACATTGCCGCTGGCGACGTCGACCAGTTAGCCGCGACCCTGCAACATAAGGTCAGCCACGGCCGCTTATTCCTAACGTAGCTGCCCTTCCACCTTTGGTGACCAAAAATCGAACCGTCACCAGGATACGTTCAGATCGGTTTTGGCTCCCCCGCGAACTCGAAAGTCGAGTAACCAACGGCTCACCACGTCCCGGAAATGCTCCGAGATCTCCATCCCTGTGACGACATCCCTTCCGTGATGCTTAAGATGAATATCTAGCAACTTTTCCAATATTCTTGGGTTAACAATCCGTTAGGTGCCTTTCTGCCTTCTGGCTTTCTATGAACGCTCAGAAACGACAAGTCGGTCTCTCGATTGTCGTGCTGGCGCTCGCGGTTGCCCTTCCCGTGCAGTTCGCCATCGCCAACAGGAACAAGCGAGACCTCAGCGCTGTACAAATGGACGAGCAGAAGCGCGCCGTGCACGCGCTGAATCGTCTGGCTTACGGTCCACGCCCCGGCGACATCGACCGAATCACTGGCATGGGCGTAGATAAGTGGATCGACCAGCAGTTGCATCCGGATCGGATCGACGATCATGAGGTCGCGGCCAGGCTTGCTCCTTTCAGAACACTTCGCATGGATACTCGCGAGTTGGTCGAGACGTTTCCATCTCCACAGGTAATAAAAGCCATCGCAGATGGTAAGCAATCACTTCCATCCGATCCTGCCAAACGCGCCGTTTACGAAGCGCAGCTCCAGCGCTATCAGGAAAAGCGGGAAAAGAAACAGCAAGCAGATGCAAACCGACCAAGTGCCGCTACACCAGCGGACAAAGCGGTTCAAGTGACGGACACCCAGCAGAAGCGTCGGCGTGAAGATCATCTTTATGCCGACCTCAAAGCGGAAGACCTCTTAGATTTGCCACCTGACGAGCGGATGAAAGCCATCCTGAAAATGTCGCCCGAAGATCAGCGCGCCCTGGAAGCCTCCCTCCAGGGCGACAAACGGGACGAATTCATGGAAGGAATGAAGCCTCAGCAGCGAGAAACGATGATGGCTCTCAATAATCCGCAACAGGTCGTAACTAGCGAACTGGTGCAGGGCAAGCTGCTGCGCGCCATCTATGGCAATCGTCAACTGGAAGAAGTGATGACGGATTTCTGGTTCAACCACTTCAATGTGTTTATCGGGAAAGGGGCGGACCGATACCTCCTAACCAGTTACGAACGCGATGTGATTCGCCCGCGCGCTATGGGTAAGTTTGAAGATCTGCTGGTGGCAACCGCTCAAAGTCCCGCTATGCTCTTTTATCTGGATAACTGGCTGAGCGTGGGCCCGAACTCGGATTTTGCCAACGGGATTCCTAAGCGCAGCAATAATTTCAATCGACGCAGACCCATTCGCCCACGTCGTCCCCCCATGGCGAAACAAACCAAAGGCAAGCGTGGTGGCCTAAATGAGAACTACGGCCGCGAACTCATGGAACTACATACCCTGGGAGTGGACGGAGGCTACACGCAGAAAGATGTGACTGAGGTAGCCCGCGTTCTCACCGGGTGGACGCTGAAGCAGCCCAAACAAGGCGGCGGCTTCGTCTTCGAAGAACGGATGCATGAACCTGGCGACAAGAGTGTACTTGGCCATCGTATTAAAGCGAGCGGTGAAAAAGAAGGACGCGAAGTTTTGCATATTCTGGCCCGTCAACCCGCAACCGCGAAGTTTATATCCACGAAACTGGCAATGCGGTTTGTCTCGGACAATCCGTCACCCGCTCTCGTCGATCGCATGGCCCAAACTTTCTTGAAGAAGAACGGTGACATTCGCGAAGTGTTAAAAACCTTGTTTCGATCGCCAGAATTCTGGGCGCCCGACGCGTATAGGGCCAAAGTGAAAACCCCTCTGGAATTCCTGGTCTCAGCCATTCGAGCCAGTGGCGCTGAAGTCAGCGATGCTTTACCTCTCGCTCGCCAACTCCAAGCCATGGGCATGCAACTTTATGGAATGCAGCCTCCCACGGGATATTCGATGAGAGCTGAGACTTGGGTGAACTCATCGGCGCTACTGGGCCGAATGAATTTCGCATTGGCGCTGACGACGGGAAAGTTAAAGGGAGTGCAGGTAGACACCGATCATATCGTCGGCACCGGCAAAATCGCGGGCGACTCTGCCAGTGGTTCAGAAGCGACGCTGTCCGCACTGGAAACCAGTCTGCTCGCCGGTGATGTCTCCCGTCAGACACACGAAACGATATCGGCTCAAATGCAAACCAACGCTATAAAAACCGGGGACAAACAGGCGAGTCCCCAAGGGACGAGCCAGATCGCCGGTCTGTTGCTGGGGTCCCCCGAGTTTCAAAGACGATAGAAAACTCGGCGACGCATTCGAGTCATTTGATCGTTGGCAAGAGCCGAAAGCCAGGAGCTGTCATATGTTTTCTCGTCGAATATTTCTTCGCAACGGCGCTCTGGCGGTGGTCGGCACTGCGGCGATTCCGAGCTTTCTGACGCGGGCGGCTTTCTCAGCAGTCGAAGGCTCGGCGGACAAGAAACGTCTGGTAGTCATCTTTCAGCGTGGCGCGGCAGACGGACTGAACATCGTCGTTCCTCATGCTGAACCTGCCTACTACGTCATGCGGCCCTCGATCAACATTCCCCGCACGGCTGTCATCGATCTGGACGGATTCTTCGGGCTTCACCCCTCGCTGTCGGCTTTACAACCCATATGGAATCAACGCCATTTGGCCGTGGTGCACGCCGCTGGCTCGCCCGATCCGAGCCGCTCCCACTTCGACGCGCAGGATTTCATGGAATCCGGAACGCCCGGCGTAAAGGGCACCGAAGATGGATGGCTGAATCGGGCCCTCCGAGACCTACCGGCGTCTGTCGACAAATCGACTTTCCGCGCCATCGGATTAGGCCCGTCGCTGCCCAGAATTCTTACCGGACACGAGCCTGCTGTCGCATTAAACAACATCAACGACTTTGGCGTGGGCGGGAGGAACCCGGCCCTATGGCCGGCGGCGAACACCTTCGAAGCCATGTACGCCAACTCGGTGGATTCCGTGATGCATGGCACCGGCCAGGAAACCTTCGCAGCCGTGAAGATGTTAAAGGCGGCTGACCCGTCCAAATACAAGCCGGGGATTGGGGCAGACTATCCCAAAGGCCGCTTTGGGGACAGCTTGAAGCAGCTCTGCCAGCTCATTAAGGCTAATCTCGGCGTGCAGGTGGCGTTCGCTGACATCGGCGGCTGGGACCATCACGTCAACGAAGGCAGCACGCAAGGTCAAATCGCCAATGTTCTGCGCGAGTTCGCCCAGTCTCTAGGCGCATTCTGGATCGATCTCGGCGACCTTGCCGAGGATACTGTCGTCGTAACCATGTCGGAATTTGGCCGCACAGCGCGGGAGAATGGAAACCGTGGCACCGACCATGGACACGCCAACGTAATGTTCGTCATGGGCGGCCCAGTCAAAGGCGGGAAAGTATACGGACGGTGGCCGGGACTCGATCAGTCCCAACTCTACGATGGCCGCGATTTAGCGGTAACTACCGATTTCCGGCGGGTGCTGGGCGAGGCCGTGTATCAGCATCTTGGGAATAAAGCGTTGCAGGAAGTATTTCCCGGATTCGACAACCAGCCGGCGAAATTCCTGCACTATCTAGGATAGGTAACTGCAAAGATGTGGTGGTCTAGTTGGGCGGCAGCCAGCAGGCCGATTATTACAACATCTCGAGCAACACATCTCCACCTTCTACCTTGATCGAATAGACCGCAATCTTCGCCGATGGATTATGTCCGGCTTCTCCAGTCTTGGGGTCCCATTGCCAGCCATGCCAGGGACAAACCACTTTGCCGTTTTCCACCATTCCCTGCCCTAACGGTCCGCCACGGTGTAAGCAGACGTTATCCATAGCGGAGATAATTCCGTTTACGTTCGCCACACAGATGACCTTGTCGCCGAGCGAAAATTCCCTCGCTTCGCCTTCGGGAGGGAGTTCGGACTGAGTTGTAAGTTTTACGTAGCTGGCCATAAGTTCTTCAGCAGGGTTGGAGCCGAGAATCTTGAATTTGCTGATTCGCTGACGGCTGAAAGCTGACGCTATTTCGGCTGCAGCGTCTGCGCGATCATTATCTGCCGCTTGAAATTCTCCACCATCTGCGGGTCAAGCCGAACTTCGGTAGGGCGCTTTGCCAGCGACATTTGGTCGATTTTGTCCTGAAGCTTGAGTAGCGCATAGAACAGATTCTCCGGACGCGGAGGACAGCCAATCACGTACACATCCGTAGGGACGATCTTATCGACGCCCTGTAGAACGGCATACGTATTGAACGGACCCCCGACCGAGGAGCATGCGCCCATGGAGATTACCCACTTCGGATCAGGCATCTGGTCGTAGATTCGCTTGACCACTGGGGCCATCTTCAGCGTAACGGTCCCGGCTACAATCATCAAATCGCTCTGCCGTGGACTCGGGCGAAAAACTTCGGAGCCAAATCGTGCGATATCAAAGCGAGCTGTCGAGGAGGCGATCATCTCGATCGCGCAGCAAGCCAGTCCAAACGTCATCGGCCAAACCGCCGACTTCCGCGCCCAGTTGAACACGTAGTCTACGGTGGTAATCATGAAGTTCTTTTCGAACTTATTCTGCAGCCAACCCATGGGTGCCCTCAATCTGAATAGCAGAAGTCCGCACGATCGTCACACACACTATAGCCGCCCGGTCGATGAAACAAAAGCCGGGCGCAAGACGCCACAGTCTAGGAGCACCGCGAACGGGAGTCAATGACGAGAAGAGGGGCCCCCTTGTGGGACCCCTTGGCTGCCTGAACATTACACTTTTGCGTATTTACGGATGTGAGGCAGTCGTTGGATCAATCAGCTTGCTGATCTCTGTGACCTTGGTAGCGGGAAAGCCGCTGAGTTCCGCGTGACGATGAATCAGCGCCTCATCCGTAGCCAAGTACATGCAGTACATCTTATTTGCCGTGACAAAGGATCCCAGCCACTGAATATCCGGGCCAAGCTGCCGCAACACCTGGTTCGATTTGGCTGCCCCTTGTTGTAATTGTTCCCGCTCCAGACTCCCGATCTTCGGGATTTCGCGCTCAATCATGTATTTCTTCATGGCATCCTCCGTAGATTCTCCGCGAATGGTCGCGGAGGCTGTCGCCAGTCGCCAAAGCTTTCATCGAGATCGACGGCTCAATGCCGGGGGAAAAAGCTAAACATCTGAGACCAACGACTAACGACTGTTTCTCGATTTTGCAACAATAGACGCCTAAGAGCCTTGCCACAAGATGGCATATTTGCCATTATAGATAGGCATTTACGCCAACTTTTTACGCGGCCATTTGGATAACGGCGAGGAGTTCTTTATGACGGAGATCACGGTCCTGTTTCTCGATGGAACGTTCTCATCTACCGCTATCGGACCGATGGAAGTTTTCCGGCACGCTGGAACGCTATGGAACATGTGCACGGGAGCACCTCCCGTTCCCCGCTTTCGCGTGACAACAGCATCCGTTGATGGCCGCGCCGTGCGCTGCGACGGGGGAATCGAAATCCGTCCCGCCGCGGCTTTAAAGTCCGTGCGACAGACTGAACTCATCTTCATCCCGTCGACCGGAATAAGCCTGGACGACGTGGTGGAACGCAATGCGGCGGTCGTCCCATGGTTAAAGCGCTGGCATAAGCGAGGAGCCATTATTGCAAGCGTGTGCTCCGGCGTAGGCCTGGTCGCAGCTACCGGCTTGCTGGACGGCAAGCGCGCGACCACCCACTGGGGCCTGGCGGATCGATTTCGGGAGAAATATCCGAAGGCACACTGGATGCCGGAGCTAATGATCACGGAAGACCATGGTTTCTACTGTGGTGGAGGCGTGAACGCGTCGCTCGATTTGAGCCTGCATTTAGTGGAGCGATTCTGCGGCCACGAAGTTGCCATGCAAACGGCCAAGGCACTACTGATCGAAACTCCACGTGCATGGCAAGCTGGATTTGCTGTTGTTCCCCTAAAAACTGAGCATTCCGATGACACCATTTCGAAAGCTCAGGAGTGGCTGCACCAGAACTTTCATCAAACCTTCCCGCTGGAGACCCCGGCCCAACGGGTAGGAATGAGCTTGCGAAATTTTGTTCGCCGCTTCAAGCAGGCCACGGGAGACAGCCCGCTGATCTACTTGCAGAAACTTCGCATTGCGGCCGCCAAACGCTTGCTGGAGAGCGATCATCGCACCATGCAGGAAATTAGTGACGCCGTCGGCTATCAGGACGTCGCCTATTTCCGCGGGCTTTTTCAGCGGCACACCGGCGTCTCTCCCAGCGCATACAAGCGACGGTTCGGGTTATCGCTGGAGTAATATGGAGCGCGCGCAGATTGCGAAATCGACAAATGTGACGTTACCAGCGAGAGCACGATCGTCATGAAGGTGACGGATTTTCGACGAATCGCATTGAGCTTCGAGGGCGCTGAAGAAGGCTCGCACATGGGATCGCCTGACTTTCGCGTGGGAGGAAAAATCTTCGCCACGCTTGCCTCGCAAGATGAGGGTTACGGAAACTTGATGCTAACGCCGGAACAGCAGGTGGATTTCGTCGAGGAACTCCCGGAAGTCTTCTTACCGATATCGGGCGGATGGGGACGCATGGGTATGACTCACATTCGCCTGGCACAAGCAAGTGAAGACGTGCTAGTCGGAGCCCTGCGTGCGGCTTGGAAACTCCGAACGGACAAGAACAAAAAGCCAAAGGCAAAAAAAGCCCGGCCGAGGCGCAGTCAATGAATTAGGGGATTCCGACAGCACTGAGTCGCCCGTCAAAGCCCCGACGATTGTGAGAAGCCTTTCGATTCACTGGAATATGCGAGTGAAACTTAATCGATCAATTGCATTCCTCAACCTGGTGATCGCACTGAGTGTCCCGCTTTCCTGTGCGCAGGAAATAACCGTCGCAGCAGCCGCCGATCTGCAATTTGCCATGCAAGACGTGGCGGCTCGATTCCAAAAGGAAACGGGCAAAACGGTAAAACTCATCTACGGGTCGTCAGGAAACTTTTTCCAGCAGATTCAAAACGGCGCCCCATTCGATATGTTTTTCTCGGCCAACCTCGACTATCCACGGAAACTCCAGGCTGGGGGACTTACCGAGCCCGCTTCCTTGTATCCCTATGCGGTGGGGAAAATTGTGATTTGGATACGAAATGATTCGAAGATCGACCTGACCTCCGGCTTACAGTCGCTCCTGGATCCCGCGATCAGAAAAATTGCGATTGCCAATCCTGAGCATGCGCCTTACGGGCAAGCCGCAGTGTCTGCTATGAGAAAAGAAAATGTCTTTGACAGGATCTCGGACAAATTCGTGCTCGGCGAAAATATTTCTCAGACTGCGGCATTTGTCGTCTCAGGATCGGTTGACATCGGCATCGTGGCCTTGTCGCTCGCGTTGTCTCCGAATATGAAGAAGGAAGGACGGTTTGTTGAGATTCCAGAGAGTGACTATCCTCCGATTGAGCAAGCCTGCGTGATATTGAAATCCTCCCCCCAGAAAGAGACCGCCAGAGCCTTTCTCAATTTCATCAAAAACCCTGCTACTGCCCAGGTTTTTCGCACCTATGGATTTGCTGTGTCTGCAACCCGATAGTCCTCGAAAATCCAATCGAAAGTGATCCAACAATCGATGGCTTTGAAATGGTATTTGCTCCGGGAGCAACCTCTCGGAAGTTCGTTACTTTGGTCCATTACATCGGTTACCTTCCGATTTGCCGCTTTGGGAACGAAAATGGGACTCAAAGCAGTGGCACTGTTTATCTCAAAGTATTGAGGATACGGCTTTTACTAGCCCTGCCATTGTTTGCATAGCTTTAGCGGTCTTAAACACCCTCCCGCTATAGGGAAGTGGCCGCTACAACCTTCAGACTGCTTAGACATTCTTAAAATAGGGGCTTGATGTTGGGACCATCGAGCCTGGGGGAGGCGGTTTGCTGGCCCAATTGCTATCACATTCTAGAGTAGGAATACCGACTAAGTTGGCTGGTCGAGCTTGTGCGAAACGGAACCATTCGTTCCGCTTGTTACATGGGTATCTGCTGACGTTTGCTGTGATTTGCTTGTTCTCTGTCCATGCACATGGCGACGTTGGAGTGATTCTGAACGAATCGCTCGACACCAGTGTGGCTCGTATCACTGGTTCCGGGCACAGCGCTGTTTATTTCTCGCACATTTGTCCCGCCTCGCCGACCAAGTTGCGCCTCTGCCATGCCGGAGAACAGGGATCCGTGATGAGTAACTACACCACTCTGGGTGAAGATCAGCCATTCGAATGGAATGTTGTTCCCCTCAATATTTATCTGTACGGCGTGGAAAACACTCGCGATCGTCCATTGATAGGTTCGCAACAAATTAAACATGCACTCGAAGAAAGATACCGCGAAGATTATTTGGCCGATTACTGTACCAGTGAGTCATGCAGAACCAGCAACAAGTCGGAGTGGCGGGAAATGGTGGGTGCCACTCTGGAAAGAAGCATGTACATGTTCGTGGTCGAAACTACCACGGAGCAGGATCTGCAGGTGATCGACAAATTCAATTCCCTTCCTAACGAAAATCATTTTAACGGGATCACACGGAACTGCGCGGACTTCACGCGCCGGGTGATCAATACCTACTTCCCTGGCGCCACAGGGCCCGACTACATCAACGATTTTGGTGTGACCAGTCCGAAGGCAGTGGCGCGCTCGTTCACGCGCTATGCTAAGCGGCACCCGGAGGCACATTTCCGCGTTCTTCACTACGCGCAAGTACCCGGCTCCATAAAAAGGAGCACTGTAGCGAGAGCCGGAACGGAACAGCTGTTTCGATCCAAAAAGCTTCTGGTTCCCATGCTGGTATTCGCCGACCATGCATTGCCATTCCTTGCCGCGTCCTATTTGCTCACTGGGCGATTTGACCCACAACGCGAGTTGGAAAAGCATCCCACAGTTGAGTCCACCGAACTCGAGCAGCAAATCCAGTTGGCAAAATACGAAGACAATCCCACCCGGCTTGAACATTTAGAGGCGGCTAAGAACCGGCAACGCACCCACTTGTTGGGTACCGGCCGGGAGTGGAAGAAGTATCAGGAAGAGTTTGGATCGATCTTAGCCGAGGAGACCTATCAGGACGGCAAACCGGACGGTAACTTGTCGCACAGCTTCTTCCGCAAAATTGAAGAATCGGGGACGCCAGTTGTCGATCGCAACGGAGCTCTATCCCTGCAGATGGCTGATGGGGGCGAGTCTTCGTCGGTTGGCCTCAGTGCTAGCAACATCTTCAGCCCAAATTCAGATCCGGATCTGGCCCACGAACTGATGCTAGCTCGTATAGGAAAGGTGTTAAAGAGTCCAAAACACAGTCGCGAGAACATGGTGGAATTCAAGGGAGACTGGGATTTGCTCCAGTCCGCTCTCGCGTATAAAGCGAAGCCTAGAGGCACCTACAGCGCCAATTCGAGCGAAATTTCACCCTCGCAAGGTGAACATTCAGGCCGCTAAGTTTCGCTCGGCAGGTGAATGCTTCTCCAAAAGGATTTCGTTTCGGAGTCTGCGCAAACTAGTTCTCCACTAGTGCAAAAGAATTCCTTTCCCATTTAACTGCACAAAACCGTGCCCGTTCGGCCGACGGGCCGTCACGTTTTTTGCTATCATCCCTATTTAGATATGCGCTGTACCCCCGCCCTGCTTCGCGTCCTGTATTTTTTTCTGTCGGCTGCCGTCGCTTGTGCCGAAGCTGACCCGCCGGTCTTGATCACAACAACACAAACCTCGGCTGATGCACAGACGATGGTGATTGGGTTTGTCGGCGGGTTTGTGAAGCGTGACAATTCGGTTCATAGTACGGTTCAACTGGTGCGGCATCTGCGGAAACGTTATCCCGCAAGCGCATACATCGAAGCTTTTGAGAATCGTCACCGGGACAAGGCATACCAGGAGATTCGGCGGCGCCTGGACCGAAATCACGATGGCACCATTTCATCGGTGGAAAAACAAAACGCTCGGATTGTGATCTTTGGGCACAGTTGGGGAGCGTCGGAGACGGTTATGCTGGCGCGAAAGCTCGAACAGGAGGGGATCCCGGTGCTCCTGACGATTCAGGTAGACAGCGTTTCAAAAATCGGTCAGAACGACACCGTAATTCCCACGAATGTAGGAGAGGCGGTGAATTTCTACCAGCCGCACGGAATCATCCACGGCGAATCTGCAATTCGTGCTGCCGACCCCGCGCGAACTCAGATTGTTGGTAATTTCCGCTTCGACTATAAAGCCAATCCCATCCGGTGCGAAGGCTACCCCTGGTTTGACCGCGTAGTGGTAAAAACCCACACGGAAATTGAATGTGACCCTAAAGTCTGGAATCAGGTAGAAACGTTGATTTATTCCAAACTTCCTCCTGAAACACGCGACACCGCTGCGCGTCAGGAACCAACCCAAGAATAAGAGTGCTCGCGTAGTTGCCGCGCCTGCATGGATCAGCTACAAATGGAATGGCCCGGACCTACGGCCGACCATGGCTGATGGCATAACAACAACTTCTGATCCATCCTCCACTGCTTTTCTACGCTGGTGGGCACACGCTCGAACTTCTTTCTTTTGGATGGTCATCGTAGCTTTCGCTTTACGTTTTGGTTGGATCCTTGTCGCCCACACTTACAAGTTCAAAACTCTTGATCACAACTTTAGTTTTGGCTGGGAAATGGGACGCATTGGACGTTCACTCGCTCAGGGGCAAGGGTTTAGCAATCCCTTTAACGAGTTGACCGGACCAACCGCGTGGGAACCTCCTCTTTATCCATTCTTAATCGCTGGAGTTTTCAAACTATTCGGAATTTATACATATATCTCAGCGCTCGTTTTACTAGGCCTCAACAGCTTATTTTCAGCGCTTACCTGTATTCCAATTTTTCTGATCGCGAAAAAATGCTTCAGCCAGAAACTAGCAATCTGGAGCGGATGGCTGTGGGCCGTAATGCCGCCGGTCATGTACTGGTGTACACGCTGGGTTTGGGAAACAAGTCTGGCCGCTCTTCTAATCGCGTTGATTTTTTGGTTGTGTCTGGAGCTGGAAGATCAGGAAGGCTTGATGGGGTGGCTGAGATTCGGGCTGTTGTGGGGCATCGCGGGGCTCACGAACACTTCCCTGCTGGCGTTTTTACCGGCTTCGGGATTGTGGGTGTGGTACAGGCGCTCGAAGTATGGCAGGCGTTCCCTGGCTGGAGTTGCGCTGGCGTCACTCGTATTCGTCGCCTGCATCACACCGTGGATCGTGCGGAATTCACGCACTTTTGGACAATTGATGTTTCTGCGTTCAAACTTCGGGGCCGAGCTTCGCATCGGCAATGGACCGTGGGCCGACGGCACCTGGAGAGAATATCTTCATCCCACGCAGAACATTTCTGAGATGCGGCGCTACCGGCAGATGGGCGAGGTGGCTTATGTGGCGGAAAGGCAGCGAGAAGCCATCGCTTTCATCCGCGAAGACTATGCACGTTTCATGTCGCTCAACGTAAAGCGGTTTATTTATTACTGGGGTGGGGTTCCGCGATCCTCGGAGATACCCGCCTTGGCTCCTACGAAGAATTCGATATTCCTCGCGTCTTCGGTGCTTGCGTTTTGGGGACTAGGGCGCGCCTTGCGGAAGCGCCAGCCAGGCGCGTGGCTGTTTTTCTGGCTGATGCTTTGCTATCCAGCGCCGTATTACATCGTGTTTCCGCACCCACGCTACCGTCACCCGATCGAACCGGAGTTGGGAATTCTGATGGTCTATGTGATCTCGGAGGCGGAAAAAAGCCACTGGCAAAAACCTAGCCACTAGACCTTAAACGTGTGCGAACTGGCCGACCTCCTGCAAGGCTTCGGCAAATGTCTCGATAGCGCGATCGATCTGCGCGCGGGTAATCGTTAAAGGCGGCTGGAAACGGATCACGTTGCCATACACTCCACCTACACCAACAAGAACACCGCGTCGCAGCAGGCCGTCACGGATGCCCTCCGCTTCGGCAGTGGCGGGCGTCAGCTTTTGGTCTTTGACGAGTTCGACTCCGATCATCAAACCCAAGCCCCGTACTTCGCCAATGAGTGGATTATTTTTCTTTAATGCTCCCAACTTTGCCATGGCGTAATTGCCGGTCTCAGCAGCCCGTTGGGCAAGTCCTTCCTGCTCGATGAAGTGAATATTGGCCAGCGACGCCGCACAGGAAACCGGATTGCCGCCAAACGTAGAAAGGTGATCGCCCGGCTTGTATGCATCTGCGATTTCGGGCCGCGTGGTAAATGCGCTCAGCGGAAAACCGTCTGCGATTCCCTTCGCCGTGACAAGAATGTCAGGATTCACGTCGTAGTGCTCGATCGCAAACATCTTCCCCGTGCGAGCGAAGCCAGATTGAACTTCGTCTGCAATGAAAAGAATGCCGTGACAGTCGAGGACTTTCTTTAGTTCCTTAAAATAATTGCCCGGCGGAACAATGATGCCGCCCTCGCCCATGACCGGTTCCGCAATAAACGCCGCAACATCATCCGCGGTCGTAAAACGGATCACATCCTCGATGGCACGAGCGCACTGCCGTCCACATTCCTCCGGATCGTCCGACCATTGCGACCGGTAAGTATACGGAGCGGGAGCAAATGTCACGCCCGCAGCATAGGGACCGCCCCGCTTCTTGCGGCTCATGTTGCCGGTCACGCTGAGTGCGCCCCAGCTGCGTCCATGGAAACTCGCATGGAGCGCAATGAATTCGTGCTTACCCGTGTAGAGTCGAGCGAGCTTCATGGCGCCTTCGATGGCTTCCGCGCCTCCGTTACCAAAAAACGTCTTGGTGAGTCCTGGTGGAGCAATGTGCGCGATCTTTTCAGCCAGGTCCGCAACCGGCTGCACATGATAAATGTAGGAAGAGCAGTGGACCAATTTATCCATCTGCGCCTTTGCCGCGGCGATGACCTCTGGATTGCAATGCCCGGCGTTTACGACGGAAATGCCGGCAAAGCAGTCCAGGTATTCACGCCCGTTGATATCGGTAACCGTGGCACCGCTGGCTTTGTCGATGACGATGGGCACAACTGACTTCATGAAGCCAGTCATGACATAGTCTCTATATTTTTGAATGGTATCGGACATGAATACCTCAATTGTTTCGAATTACGGAGGCTCAGATGCCCTCGTTCGGACGCGAAGTTCCCCAGGTTTTTAAGTCAAACCGAAGTCTTGCCGATTTGCGCCTGCCGGGCCGGTTAGGACAACTGCCCCTACGCGATCATCCGCTTCTTAAAACTTGCGTGAGTGTTCTTTTGCCCAGCGTTCGACTACGATTTTCTTTTCGGTGTAGAACTCGACACCATCGTGCCCTTGGGCGTGCATGATTCCAAAGAAGCTGTCCTTCCAGCCGCTGAACGGAAAATACGCCATGGGAGCAGCCACACCAATGTTGATCCCGATATTTCCGGCGGGAGCTTCGTGACGAAAACGCCGCGCGGCCGCTCCGCTCGACGTAAACAGTGACGCCTGGTTGCCATACGGGCTACGCTCAAGGAATGCCAGAGCCTCGTCGAGATCCTTGGCATGCACCAGGCTCAGTACCGGACCAAAGATTTCGGTGTCGGTGAGTTCACTGGTGGCGGGAACAGCGTCAAGAATGGTCGGCTTTACGAAATTCCCGCCTTCATACTTCGGAATGCGGGAGTTGCGCCCATCGAGCAACACTTTGGCGCCCTCCTTTTCGCCAGCGGCAATCAACGATTCCACCCTTAGCTTGCTCTGCGGGGTGATCACTGGACCCATATTCACGCCTTCATCAAGACCGTTGCCGACGCGCAATGTTGCAGCCGCCTCGGTGATCGAATCGCGAAACGTTTTTTGCGCTTCGCCAATCGTCACGGCGACCGAAACTGCCAGGCAACGCTGGCCTGCACAACCAAAGGCGCTGTCGCCGATGATCTGTGTCGTCATTTTCATGTCCGCGTCCGGCAAAATGATGACGTGATTCTTCGCCCCACCCTGGCATTGCGCACGTTTTCCGTTTTGCCCTGCCCGCGCGTACACGTATCTGGCCACAGGAGTCGATCCCACGAAACTGATGGCGCGCACTTTGGGGTGATCGCATAATGCGTTGACCACGGCTTTGCCGCCGTTGATCATGTTCAGCACGCCTTTGGGGAGACCGATATTCTCCATCAGTTCAAAAGCTCGACGCATGGTGAGCGGTACGCGTTCTGAAGGCTTCAGAACGAAAGTATTTCCGGTGGCAATGGCGTAAGGCAGAAACCAGAACGGAATCATCCCTGGAAAATTAAACGGGACGATCGCAGCAACCACCCCCAAAGGCTGCCGGATCATCATTTCGTCAATGCCGCGGGCCACGTCTTCGAGGTTGTAGCCCTGCATCATGGTCGGAATTCCACAGGCAACTTCGACATTTTCAATCGCACGGCGCCATTCCGCTTTGGCTTCGACGAATGTCTTGCCATTTTCCTGAGTGAGGATGCGGCTTAAGTCATCAACATGATCTTCCAGCAACTGCTTCAACTTGAATAGCGGTTGAATCCGATCTTCAGGTGGAGTGCGCCGCCATTCGGGGAAGGCCGAAGCCGCAGCTTCGATTGCGACGGCCGTCTCAGCAGCATTACAGAGCGGGGTCTGTGCGATCACTTCACCAGTCGCAGGGTTGGTTATATCGAACCACTCAGTTGCATTGGATTCGATCCATTGGCCGTTAATGAAATTGGGAACCTTGGTCACAGTCGCGGTGGCAACAGTCATAAATTTATCTCGCTAGTATTGTAACGCCGGAGTGCGGCCCCTGGTCTGGACAACAAGTCCTCGCCGGATGGGCGCGTCAGCCAACGGCAAAGCGAATACCCCAGGAAGTTATACCGGTTGAGCGATCGCGCCTTTTGTTTCACAAACCATCTGCAAAGCTGATTCCAGAACGTCGAGCCCTTCATCCATCTGCTCGTCGTTGACTACGAGTGGGACCAGCACACGCACCACGTTGCCGTAAGAACCAGCGGTAATCGTAATCAACCCGTGTTCATAACAGAACTGGGTAATCTGCTTTGTTTCATCTGGTGCAGGCTCTCGGTTTTCTCGCGATCGCACCAGTTCGATCGCCTGCATTCCACCGAGCCCGCGAACGTCCCCGACGATTGACCAATGCCTTTGCCACTGCTGGGCGCGCTTCTGAAATCGTTCTCCCAGTTCGTTAGCGCGAGCCAACAGGTTCTCACGCTCGAAGATATCAAGCACGGCCAAGGCCGCAGCACAGGACAGCGGATTGCCCGCGAAGGTCCCACCTAGCCCTCCGGGACCGGGAGCGTCCATAATTTCTGCGCGGCCCGTGATCGCAGCCAGGGGGAGGCCGCCGCCGAGAGACTTTGCGGATACCAGAATATCGGGTTCAACCCCGTAGTATTCACTGGCAAACAGCCTGCCGGTGCGACCGAAACCACTTTGTACTTCATCCGCAATGAACAACACGCCGTGTCTATGGCAAATTTCCATCAACACTCGAAAGAAGTCTTGCGGCGGAACAATGAAGCCCCCCTCGCCAAGAACCGGCTCGGCAATCACGGCCGCCACATCTTCCGACGCCACCACCCGTTTAAAAGTGTCCTCGAGGTGCCGGGCACAAAACAGATCACAGGACGGATAAGTCACGGAGTAGGAACAGCGATAGCAATAGGCGTAGGGGACACGGTAAACGTCACCAGGGAACGGCGCAAAACCAGCCTTATAGGGATGCGTCTTGCTGGTCAAGGCCAAGGTCATCATGGTGCGGCCGTGGAAGGCGTCTTCGAACGCGATGATGCCAGAGCGCCCGGTATGGGCTCGCGCGATCTTCACCGCATTTTCCACCGCTTCAGCGCCACTGTTCACAAACAGTGTCTTCTTCGGAAACTTGCCTGGCGTGACCTGGTTCATGCGTTCGGCCAGCTGCACATAGCCTTCGTAGGGTGTGACCTGTACACAAGTGTGAAGAAACTGATCGAGTTGGTTTTTCACCGCGGTGACGACTGGTTCGCGGCGATGGCCGACATTGAGGCAGCCGATGCCACCCGCGAAGTCGAGATAGCGGTTGCCGTCCACGTCTTCGATCCACGCGTCTTCGGCCTTGGCCACATAGACGGGAGTGCCGATCGACAGGCCACGCGGAATAGCCATCGCGCGGCGCTCACCCAAAGCTTTCGATTTGGGCCCGGGAATCGCGGTTCTTAATTGAATGGTAGCCATCGTAATTCTTAGCCCTGGTTGTTCGTTGTCGACCGTTGGCCTTTGGTCGTCTCCTTGGGTCAACGACGGACGACCGATGAACGACGTATCCCGTTTTCAGTACCAGCCAATCGGGGCTTCGTTCAAATTGATGTGAACCTGTTTGGTTTCCAGATATTCCTCGATTCCCCACGGACCGAGTTCACGACCGAAGCCGGATTGCTTGTACCCCCCCCACGGTGCCTCTACGTAGGTGGGTTGCATGTGATTGACCCAGACGATTCCTGCCCGCAAAGACTTCACCGTACGGAAAGCCTTAAAAATATCCCGAGTCCAGACTGCAGCCGCAAGACCGTAAGGAGAATCGTTCGCGATCTTGACAGCATCTTTTTCGTCTTCGAACGGGATAACCGCCGCGACCGGGCCGAAGATTTCTTCGCGCGCGATGCGAGCAGTATTATCCAGATCGTAGAAGATGGTGGGTTCGACGTAATAACCCTTGGCAAATTTCTCGGCGCGACCTCCGCCCGTCGCCAGCTTTGCTTCTTTCTTTCCAATCTCCTGATAAGAGCGCACGCGATCGTACTGGTCTTTGCTCACCAGGGGGCCCATTTTCGTTTCTCGATCCAGAGGCGCTCCCAATCTGATTTTCTTAGCCTTCTCGACCATGCCGTCAACAAAGTCTTTGTAAATCGATTTCTGCACCAGGATGCGACTGCCAGCGGAGCACACTTCACCTTGGTTGATGAAGACGCCGAATAACGCGCCGTCGATCGCGGCTTCGAAATCGGCATCGGCGAAGAAAATGTTCGGTGACTTGCCTCCGAGTTCAAGGGTCACTCGTTTGACGGTCTCGGCAGCCTGTTTGACGATGATTTTTCCGACGGCTGCGCTACCTGTGAAAGCGATCTTATTTACATCGGGATGCTGCACCAGGGGCGCCCCACAGGTTTCGCCAAACCCCGTGATGATGTTCACCACCCCAGGTGGAAGACCAACATCGCCCAGCCAGTTCGCCATCTCGAGGGCGGTGATGGGAGTCTGTTCGGCGGGCTTCAAAACGCAAGTGCAGCCGGCCGCCAGGGCGGGCGCCAATTTCCAGGCTGCCATCAGCAGGGGATAATTCCACGGAATAATCTGGCCCGCAACGCCGATAGGTTCTTTGAGGGTAAGGCTCATGGCATTGTCTGGGACAGGATTTACATATCCAAGAATTTTTGTGGCCAGGCCACCGTAGTACTCAAAGCATGTGGCGACATCGTTGATGTCATATTCCGCTTCAACAATCGGCTTACCCGTATTGCGGCATTCCAGTTCAGCCAGCATGGCCGCGTTCTGGCGAATTTTATCGGCCAGACGAAAGAGCACTCGACCGCGCTCCTGGGCGGTTGTCGTCGCCCACGGGCCATCTTCGAACGCTGCTTTGGCAGCGGCCACAGCGCGGTTCACATCATCCATATTCGCGTCTGGGGCTTGCGCGATTACTTCTTCGCTGGCGGGATCGTAGACCGGGAAGGTCTTGTTCGACCTGCTCTGAACCCACTCACCGTTGATGTAGAGCTGATAAGTTCGTACGTCAGTTTTTACTCCGCCCGGCATGCGACCTCCTGTCTGAATGGATTGCTGCCACGCTTTCCCGCCCCACTGGCAAACCTCGCGCCCGTTAGCCTTCTAATTGCCGCGACTTGCGACCGCCGTACACGTAGAAGAAAAACGCAGCCAGTCCGACAAAAAATAGCGTGCCCCCAAACATCCATAACTCATACGACCACAGCGAACTAATCTGTTGTGCGGGAAAAAACACCAGCACGATACCCAGAATCGTGGTAACCAAGCCGCTGATACCCGCCAGGACGAGAGTCGGGTTGCTGTAGTGCCCCTGGCCGGGTGCGTCGTTCAAGGCCAGTTTGAGCAAGGCGGCAAACATATATAAGAACGGTATCAGTTGCAGTACCACTGCCAGGGACAGCATTTTCTGGAATGTCTCCTGTACACGCGCCCCGACAAAGTTCATCAAGATCAACGCCATCGAAACCGCTGCATGGACTAAGAGGGCGGCATAGGGCGTTGCATAACGGGGATGCACTCTTGCCATCCAGGCAGGCATGTACGAATCGAGTCCGGCGACAAACGGAATGCGGGCCGACCCCCCCAGCCACGCCGATCCGATGCCAGCGATTGAAAAACTCAATAACAGCGCAAACGGCGCTACGATCCAGACGACCCCCACTCGCCCGGCCATATGAGCCACCGCCTGCACGATTCCCTGCAGAACGCTAATCTGGTCCTTACTCACGGCGATGAGCAGGGTAAGCGTAGCGCCAATGTAGAGCAGGCCGGATAGCACTCCGCCCCAGGCCACGGCGCCAGGTAGGGTTCGTGGCGGATCCTGGATCTCGTCTCCCATGACCGACGCCAGTTCGAGGCCGACGAGTCCAAAGCAGATCACGCCAAACGAATTAAGTACAAACCTGGGATTGGCAGGAATTCGAAAGTCCGCCGCACTTACCGTCGTCCCGAAGCGCAACCAGATCACGAATCCCAATCCAATCAAAACCGCAGCAGCCACACCGGTACCGATACCGCCAAGATTGTTGACCCACTTGCCCACACCCAAACCGACAATGTTCAGTACCACCAGCACGACCAACAAAAGCACGGAGGCGATCAGCGCGAACGTCTTGTTGTCTGCCAGCGCCTGGTGGGTCGGGCCCAGCACGAATACCGAAACGCCGACAAAGTACAGCATCACCGTCGGCACATACAGCATGTTGTTAGTCCAATAACACCAGCCCGACAGAAACCCGTGGAAGTCTCCAAAAACTTCCTTCGCCCACAAATAGACACCACCTTCGCCGGGATAACGGTGTGCCAATTCGATCACTGCAATGCCCTGTGGCCAGAAAAATAAGAGCAGCGATATGATCCACAACCAGACCGTAACCCCGCCGTTCGCGGCAATTGAAGGGACAACATTCAGATTGAATATTGCGACCACGAACAGAAGCACCAAGTCGGCACGTCCCAGCACGCGCTTGAGGTGAGGCTGCTCGGGATCGTTCGCAGACAATACCTGCTCCTTAGGTTTCCGAATCGTAGCGCCGCTTCTTGCCGGTCTTCAGGAGAGCATAAGTACGCTCGCTGCGGGACTGCACCTCCCCGCCGCGCCAAGACTGCGGCGCTACGAAATCCTCTAGTGCGCTACGGCTACCACTTCTCCCATACGTTCTTGCTGTGCCTTGGCCAGTGTTGGCGCTACATCCTCGAACGCTGACAGATGTTTGTCGATGTCAGCTTCAGTGTGCTGAACGGAAATGGTCCACTGCTCATCCCACCAGTATGGTTGCGCCATCACGCCACGATTGACCATGGCAAACCAGTAGTGCCGCCACAGATCGACATCGATGGCCTCCCAATCCCGATAATTCCGGATCTCTTTGGGATAGAGCATCAAAGCACCATTGGCGCCTGCGCTTGCGATGTACCCCTGCAGACCCGACTTGGCAACGATCTTCTTGTAGCCCTCGGTCAGTTTCTTGCTTAGCTTATCGACATGCGCATAATTGTCGCGGGTGAGAACTTCGCGGAACGTTGCCAAGCCCGCTGCCATGGACACGGGATTGGTGTTGTAGGTCCCACCGTGAAAAACCTTGTGCTGGGAGATCAGGTCCATCACTGACTTGTGTGTGCCGAATGCGGCCAGCGGCAAGCCGCCTCCAATCGATTTCGCCAGGCAAATCATGTCAGGTTTTACGCCGAAATATTCCGACGCTCCGCCCCATCCCAGTTTTGCGCCGGTCTTGACTTCGTCGAAGATTAGCAACGCACCGTGGCGGGTGGCAATGTCACGCAAGCCTTCAAGAAAGCCCGACTGCGGCATGCACAGGCCCACATTCATCATGATCGGTTCGAGAATGATGGCTGCAATCTCGCCAGAATTTTGCTTGAAGCGAAGCTCGACGCTTGCAAGGTCATTGAAGGTCGCAATCACCACGTTCGCGATCGCAGACTTAGGTACTCCGAGGCCTCCGGTGACAGAAGTCGGTGCATTGACATCCCCGTAGTCAGGCGCGTGGGGCTTGACGCTCACCAGCGCCGAATCGTGCAGTCCGTGATACCCACCTTCGAACTTAACGATTTTGTCTCGGCCGGTGGCAGCACGCGCCAGCCGCACCGCATGCATCGTCGCTTCCGTCCCACTGTTTCCGAAGCGGCACATTTCCACCGGGAAGCGGTTGCAGATCTCTTCCGCCAGCTCCCACTCCATGTCGTGAGGCATGCCGAACATGGTTCCGGTACTGAGGCGTTTCTCCACTGCCTTCATTACTGCTGGATGGCAGTGCCCAGCCATGAGTGCACCGAAGCAAAGGTTGTGGTCGATGTACTCGTTGCCGTCAAGATCGCGAAACTTGCTCCCTTGACCCTCTTTCACAAAAATCGGGTACGGATCATAGGCGCGGTAATTGCTGGCGACGCCAAGCGGAATTCGCTTGAGGTTCTTCTTGTGAGCGGCGGCGGATTTGGGCGTGCGATGCTCGAAAGTTTCGAGCTCTTTCTGCAATTCGGGGTACATCTTAGTCTCCAGGAATGCTCAGGCCGATACGGCCATTAGAATGCCCGGGCCGCCGAAGCCGCCCGGGCTTACTTCTAGAAGTATAGCTTTAAAGCGACTTGCATAAGACGAGGATCGCCGGCTGCTTTCACCCGTCCGAAGTCCGATCCGTCTGTCACATTTCCATCCGGATTGAAGAATTTAGTGTGATTGAAGGCGTTGAATATGTCCCAGCGGAATTCCGCCCGCGATGCTTCGGAAATCCGGAAGCTTTTCTGCACCGACAGGTCCCAGTTGTTCAGGCCCGGTCCGCAGCAGATCGATCGGGGAGCGGTACCATAGCGTCCGAACAGTGAGGGCTGGAAGCAGTTAAATGTGATCGTTGTCGAGCACGGCACCTGGGAATTGTCCGAAGCGTTCGACGTAAAGCTGTTGGGATCGAATCCATAATTGTTGGGATTCTTGCGCGGATCGAGCTTCCTAAACTTGGCCAGCTGGTCGGGCTCGCCCGCCGCTGAAAAATCGATGCTGCTGGTCAGTTCGTTATCGTCAAAGGACTGCAGGTGAATCGGGAATCCGGTCTGGAACTCTGTGATGCCCGAAACGGCCCAGCCGTTGAGGATCTGCCCGGCTACTCCTGTAAATTTCCTGATCGGCAACTCGTAGTAATAGCTCACCACAAATCTCTGGGCGGCGTTGAATAGTGAGAAGCTGCGCGTCCGTCGTGGATCGAACGGATTGAGAATGTCTTCAAAGCTTGAAGCTTGATCAAGCGATTTGCTGAAGGTATAGGCCGCCTGCAGCTGCAAGCCGTTGGAGAATCTCTTCTCCAGATTTGCCTGCACCGAGTTGTATGCCGAGTTGGCGATTGTGTCCTGAGCAAAAATATTGGAGAAGACTGGAACCTGATCCACCGGACAGTTCACGCCCGTGGCGGGCACGCAGTTTGGCGAGGAAAAGGGGCGAATGCCGACAAAATTCAGAGTCTGTCCAGTGCCGGCAACGACCGCCCCGCCAGGCATATGGAAATTGAAACCAGTCGGAACGGTGACGCTGAACTGGTTGTCCTCCGCAAACTGGTTACAGGTCGCAGGACCGCCGAACGAGGTCACGCTTGCAGGGTTCGTGTTGGCGATCGAAGCGATATCCAGACAAGTTTGGGGCGTCGCACGGTTCAAGTCGGTGGAGGCCAGCAAGCGATGTCCTTGAGATCCGACGTAGCCGACTTGCAGCACCAGATTCTTGGCGAGTTCCCGCTGAATACCGAAGTTGTACTGCGCCGAATATTGCGACCGCATGTGCGGCTGGAATTCTCCGAACAGCAGAATCGGCCGGTAGATCGACCAGTCGACCGGCTGGCCGCGTGGCGGGTTCAGGATGCCGCTGAAAGGATTGGGATTAACAAAGCCGGCTTGGGCGTAGAACGGAGTATTGAAGAAGGTCTCTGCCAGGAATGTGCTGCCGCCGAACGGGGGCTCGGCGCTGAATTGCTCGAGCACGAGCTGTTCCACCGGGTTGTAAAACATACCCCATCCAGCCCGGATGCTGGTCTTGCCCGTAGTGCCTGGACTCCACGAAATACCAAACCTCGGAGCAAATGCCTTGTAGTAGGTCTGAGTCAGACCGTTCGGTACCCCCTTGTCTCCGGGAACCACCAAACCGGTCGGGAAGACCGTGTTGCAGTCAGTCGTTCCCAGCGCCTGCCCGTAATCTGAAAGCTGGCACGGATATATGCTGGTGACCTGCCCCGGACGGAACGTCTGTACGTGATGTCCAATGTCGGTCAGCGGAGTGTTGAGCTCCCAGCGCAGACCATAATTAATGGTCACATTCGGACGAATTTTCCAACTGTCTTGCGCAAAAAGATAGACGGCGGTGGTGCGAACATTCTCGGTCTGCGCCGCGCCTTGCTGGTAAGTATCCGGCAATCCGAGGAGATAGTTCGGGTATAGATCATTGTTGAAACCGACGTCGTTTGTCCCTCCGCCGAAGTAGTTGTAATAGCCGCTCACTTCGAAGTAGAGAGTTTGATCAAAGCGCATGCGGCGCAGGTCGGCGCCGAATTTCATGGTGTGGTTACCCACGACCTTGGTTAAGCTATCTGACCACTGAAACGAATTGCCCACCTGCGGAAGCTCACCTTCGAAGTTGTTGCCGATAGTGAATCCGCCAGAAACCGTAATATCGGGAACTCCCTCACGCTGCGGCCCTAGGCCGGGAGTGATGCCGATCTTGTTCGAGAAAGGCGTGCCCGCCAGGACATTATTCGCCGGAAGGTTGATCACACTGGCGTCGGAGACGCCGGTGAAGCAGAACGGCTTCGCCGCGGCAGAGGCGCAGGAATCGGTCACATTGTTGGTATTTTGCGAATGGTTGAAAGTTCGCTGTGCCTCGCGCATATAAGCAAAACGGAATTCGTTGACTACGTTGTTGCTGACCGTCCAGGTGTGACTCAGGTTCCACTGCTGGAAGCGCTGTTTGCTGCTGGCACCGAAACCGGGGACGTTGGCTCCCGCGGCCTGGAAATTGTTAAACGGATTGAAAGTGTCCTCATCCGTAAAGTAGTAATACCCGCTGAAATTCTGCTTGGCGTTGATGTGGTGATCGAAACGAAAGGTCGTCTGGTCGGACCGGTCGCTACCGGTAAGAACCGCCTGGAAGAATCCGTTTGAGGTATTGGGAGAAGGCACAAAGCGAAGCAGGTCGACCGCGACCGGATCCTGACAGGATGTAGGAATCACGTTGCCGGGAAAGACGTCGGCATAATTTACGCCCGCCGCCGGGCTGATTCCACCGGCGGCGGCGATGTCAGTCGCGCACAGCCCGCCGGCGCGGCTGTTTAATACGTCGGCTACGGTTTGGTTTCCGATCACACCGCTGAACGGATTGCCTTCCGAAAAATTTCCGCCCCGCTCCAGGGCGTCAGGAACAGCCACCGTCGGCCCGGACGCGCCACGGCGGCGGCGCAATCCCTCGTAGGACGCGAAGAAAAAGGTCTTGTCCTTCTTCACCGGTCCTCCAATCGTGCCCCCGAACTGGTTCATGATGAACGCTGGCTTGGAAGTGTCAAAGTAGCCCTGCGAGTTCAGAACCTTGTTGCGAAGGAATTCGTACACGTTGCCGTGAAACTGATTGGTGCCGGATTTGGTGACCACATTGACCACGGCGCCGGAGTTGCGTCCGTACTCCGCGTCAAAGGTGTTGGTGATGATGCGGAATTCTTCCACGCTATCAGGACTGGGCTGGACCGTCGGCAGGTTCACGAACATGTCGTTCGCGTCTCCGCCATTGACACTGAAATTGTTGGCGCGGCCCCGGCCGCCATTGACGGAGACGCTGCCTACGTTGCTGCTTCCATAGTAAAGGTCGGCGCCGGTCTGCGATGACACCCCAGGCTGCAGGGACAGGAACTGATAAGTGTCGCGTTCATTCAGAGGCAACTGCACGATGGCGCGGTCGTTGACGATAGTTCCTAGCTGGGTGCTGGTGGTATCGACCAGCGGCGCTTCCGAGGTCACCTCCACCGTTTCTTTGGCTTCCCCCAACTGCATCAGCATGTTCAGCGTTATCACCTGGTTCAGTTCCAGGAGCACGCCGCGACGGATGTTCTTCTTGAAACCGGCCAGGTCAAATTCGGCACGATAGGTGCCCACCGGCACTTCAACGAACACAAAGTCGCCGCTGTCATTGGTCACCGCTTCGCGGCTGACGCCAGTGGCCTCGTTGACCAACGCCACTTTCACACCCGCCAAGACCGCGCCACTGGGATCGGCCACGCGGCCCAGGATTCTGCCGCCCGTGCTTTGGGCCAGGAGGAACGTGGAATTGGCAAGACAAAGCAGGATAACCAGCCAGCGCACTGACCAGCGTAATGACGACCATGTCATGGGGGATCTCCGCTGCGAATGGGGCTTTTCACTTTGAAAAACACTGACTTGCGCCCAACGCAAACCTTGCTATAATCGCGCAAGGTTAGAAGGATTCTCGGCAGACTGTCAAGCAAAAAATAGCGTTAGTCCTTATCGGTATCGGTGAAACGCTTGAGGGAGCATGGTTCGGGATGAAACCGACGGAGCCCTATTTGAAAATCGGTGAGGTGGCGCGTCTGGTGGGGGTTTCTCCCTCCCTGATTCGCTCCTGGGAGAGTCTTGGCCTTACTCGCCCCCGCCGCACAGCCAGCCAGTACCGGCTGTACGGCCCCGAAGATGTAAAACTGCTCAAGAAAGCGCGCTTCCTGCGCCGGGTACGTGGCTTAAACGCTCCGGCGATCGTGCAAATGCTCAAGCGAAACGGTCAGGTGCGTCCTCTCCCTGATGGTGGTGCTCGTGCGATCGGAGTTCGCCTGCGCCAGTTAAGAACCAAACGCAAGCTGTCTTTGTCCCACGTCGCGAAAGCGGTAGGAATTTCTGTTGGATTTCTAAGCGCGCTGGAGCGCTCGCATATGAGCGCCTCGGTCTCCACGTTGCGAAAGTTGGCGCGATTCTACAAAACAAACATCATCGGCTTTTTCGATCCCACCGAATCCAGCATCCGCCTGGTGCCGCCTGACAAACGAAAGGTATTGGACGCCGGCCCCGGAGTTCGCATGGAATTGCTGGCGTGGGGCAATACCGTGATGGAACCTCACCTTTTTCGAATCGCCCCCGAGTCCGGCAGCGGAGAGTCTTACACACACGAGGGCGAAGAGTTCCTATACATATTGCAGGGAGAATTGCAGATTTCCCTCGAAGCCAAAGAATATCGTTTACAGCCGGGAGATAGCTTCTATTTCGAGAGCGCAACTCCCCATAGCTGGAGTAATCCCGGACGCAACGATACCTTGGTACTGTGGGTGAACACTCCGCCCACTTTTTAGTGAGCACAGGTTTCGTGGGAAATCGAACGGAGGATTCTTGCCTGAGGTCACGAATTTCCGCTTGAAAATGCCGCGTTTATTGTTGCTCGCGGTCGTCTTCTGCCTTTCGTTCCCTTCAAGTGCGCAGACGGCCACCCAAGCCGATACAGTGATCGTGAATGCGAGGATTTACACCGTCAATCCTAGACGACCCTGGGCCGAAGCCCTTGCGATTCGCGGAGACAAGCTTCTCGACGTCGGCAGTGTCACGGAAATCGACGCTTATCGCGGACCTTCTACAAAAACCATCGATGCGCAGGGGAAGATGGTTCTGCCGGGATTCGCAGATTGTCACATTCATTTCATGGAAGGCTCGCTTGGCCTCACCCAGGCCAATCTCAATGGATCGAAGTCGGTGGCCGAAATCCAAAAACGCATTAAAGATTATGCGGCGTCTCATCCCAACCAAGCTTGGATATTGGGCATGGGTTGGACTTACTCGACTTTTGGCGCTGCCGCATTACCTGACAAGAAATATCTAGATGAAGTCGTGCCCGACCGTCCGGTGTATCTGCAAGCCTACGACGGGCACAGTTCGTGGGCGAATAGTAAGGCGCTGGCTTTGGCCGGCATCACGCGGGAGACGCCGGATCCTCCTGACGGAAAGATTGTTCATGACGACAAAGGAGAACCCAGTGGAGCACTGAAGGAGTCTGCGGGCGATCTGGTCGCCCAAGTGACGCCCAAACCCACTCGCGAAGATCGTTTGGCAGCCTTACAACTGGGTATGCACGAAGCCAACAAGTTCGGACTGGTGCGCGTGCACAGCGCCGGGGGAGACTTCGAGTGGCTTGATTTGTTTGACCAGTTGCGGCAACAGAATCGAATGACTTTGCGTTTCTACGTTGCCTACTTCCTCGATCCACCGGAATTAACTCCAGACGCAGTTGAAAAAATCGAGCAAGCACGGCGGACTTATCACGACGACTGGATCTCCGGCGGTGCGGTAAAGACGATGCTCGATGGGGTGATCGAAGCGCACACGGCGGCAATGCTGGCGCCTTATAGTGACGATCCTGAACAGATCGGCAAGACTTTCTGGGAGCCAGCGAAATACAAACAGGCAATCGCCGAACTGGACCGCCGAGGGTTGCAGATCTTCACTCATGCGATTGGCGACAAATCAGTAAGGCTAGCACTTGACGCTTATCAGGCTGCCGCCGAAACCAACCACACTCTCGATGCGCGCGACCGCATAGAGCATATCGAGACCATTAGTCCTGAAGATATTCCACGCTTCGGAACACTCGGCGTCATCGCTAGCTTCCAGCCTTTGCATGCTTATCCCGATGACAACGCACTGCACGTGTGGGCGCGGAATGCTGGGCCTGAACGCACTCAACGTGCATGGGCTTGGCACAGCGTAGAGAGTTCGGGAGGCGTCTTGGCTTTCGGCAGCGATTGGCCCGTGGTTACACTCAATCCGTGGCCCGGAGTGCAAAATGCACTCACTCGGCGCACCCGAGAAGGTGACCCTCCTGGCGGCTTTGTTCCACAAGAACGCATTCGCCTGGAAGATGCCATCAAAGCCTATACTCTGGGCGCAGCATTTGCCGGCCACCGGGAGAAAACAGAAGGCTCTCTTGAGCCGGGAAAGCTGGCAGACTTGATCGTTATATCGAACGACCTTTTCAAAATCGCCCCGGATCAGATTGCTAATACTGAAGTGCTGCTGACGATGGTTGGCGGGAAAACGGTCTACCAGGCGGATGGCTGGCCGTTAACCTCTGCGAGAGTGAAGGAAAAACCATGACACGGCGCGTTGCCCTCTCGGTCTTGTTGTTCATCGTTACCCTTTTCTCGGTTTCTTGCAGCCAAAAAACTCCGTCGCTGAACCTGCTGGTGTGGGAAGGCTATGCAGATTCATCGTTTATTCACGGATTTGAGGAACAGTATCACTGCAAAGTTTCCGCTTCTTACATGGGATCGAGTGATGAACTGGTTGCTAAGCTGCGCGGCGGCAGCGCCGGAAATTATGACGTGATCTCGCCTTCGAGCGACGTTGCGACCACGATCGCGGCAGCGGGACTGGCTCTCCCGCTCGATCTCTCGAAGATTCCCGATTACGGCCAACTCTCTCCTCAGCTCACTTCCCTGCTGCTGGTCCGCATGAAAGAACAGGTTTATGGCGTTCCCTTTATGTGGGGGCCAGATCCGCTGATTTACGACACCACGGTTTTCCCTGATCCTCCTGACAGCTGGAAGGTTCTTTGGGATGCGAAGTATCGCGGCAAGATTTCAGTTTGGGACGACCTTTCCACCGTTTACATGGCCGCCCAGGTTCTTGGTTACGACAAGCCTGAACCCTCCCGGATTTATAATCTCTCTGATGAACAGCTGGAGGCGGTTAAGAAAAAGCTGTTGGAACTGAAGCCCAACCTCCGCAAAATGTGGTCGACGGGCGGCGAGCTAACAAATCTATTCCAGAACCACGAGGTGATAGCGGCAATGGGTTGGCCATTGATGACCAACCAGCTTCGCAAAATCAACTTTCCCGTGGGAGAAACGATCCCCAAGGAAAACACCACTGGCTGGATCGATCACCTGATGATCACAGCCGGCAGCGAGAACAAGGAACTCGCACACAAATTCCTGGAATACATGATTCAGGCACAAACCCAGAAAAAAATAACAGACGTGACTGGCTATACTCCGGCTAACCCGCAAGCCGCACATTACATGACACCGGATGAGATCAAGCACCTGCACCTCGATGACGTGGACAATTATCAGAAGAGACTTTATTTCTGGCAGGATGTGCCTCGCCGGGCCAAATACAACGAGATTTGGAACGAAGTTAAAGCTGCGCAATGATGTTCATGTAAGTGTGCTCGTCATCGCTTTCACCAAGGAAACCGTTGGCCACCAGTCACGAATCCGCAGCCATTCGGGCTATTGCCTCGGCGGCAACCCCTCTGCTCGACATCCGCAACATCGCTAAATCATTCGGGAAACACGTAGTCTTGCGCGACATTTCCCTCCGCGTCGGCGAGGCAGAATTTCTTACCATTCTTGGAGAGAGCGGTTCGGGCAAAACCACATTGCTGCGCATCATTGCCGGATTTGAAAGCGCGAATTCAGGTGAGATTTTGATGGGGGGCGAACGCTTGGACATCCTACCTCCCTATCGGCGCCGGGTCAACACTGTATTCCAGCACTATGCTCTGTTCCCACACCTGACAGTCTCGGAGAACGTTGGTTACGGACTAAAAATTGCAAAACTACCCAAAAAGGAAATAGTGACTCGAGTCGGACAGGCTTTGGACATGGTCAAGATGGCCCCTTACGCTGAATCCAAGCCTTCGAAAATCAGTGGCGGACAGCAGCAGCGGGTGGCGTTGGCCCGGGCGCTGGTCAACCGTCCCCGGCTGCTATTGCTTGACGAACCACTCTCCGCTCTCGATGCCAATCTTCGACGTCAGATGCAGGGGGAATTGAAATCCCTACAGCGGGAAGTCGGGATCTCTTTTGTGTTTGTGACCCATGATCAAGAGGAAGCCATGGTGATGTCAGACCGCATCGCCCTGCTGCGCATGGGTGAACTGGAACAGGTGGCCTCTCCCCGAGAGATTTATGACCGTCCTGCGAGTGAGTACACCGCGCAGTTCATCGGACACACAAATCTTTTGCGCGGAGAAGTCAAAGATGGTGTCGCCCGCTGCCAGTCTCTTTCCTGGCGAACCGGCTTGCGGGATGGACCCGGATTGTTCTCGTTGCGTCCAGAAAATATCAAGCTTGCACAAGTTGCCAGCAACGGGACGGTTCGCTTTCGCGGCAGCGTTCTTCGCCAGGCCTTTCACGGAGCCACCGACTTGATCCAGGTTCAGTCCAGCGACGGACAGGTGCTCACGGTTCGCGCCGCCAGCCGCGAGCACTGGAGCCGGGACGTTGAACTTGAATTTTCCCCAGCGGATGCCGTGCCCGTCCGGCCGTCTGACACAAATCAGCCTCCGGGAGAAAACTGATGTTCTCTCGAGCCTATCGAATCGCGATCGCCGTGCCGCCTGTGCTGTGGGTAACCGTCTTTTTGCTGGTTCCGTACGCTCTGCTTTTTTGCTACAGCTTCTGGTTAGTCTCCTCCTCCCAGATCATTGTGCACACCTGGACGCTGGATAACTACCGCCAGTTATTCAACGTAAATGTCTACCTGCAAACTCTTCTTCGTTCGATGTGGATTGCCGCGCGGGTAACGATGTTCTCTTTATTGCTCGGCTATCCTCTGGCGTATTACCTATCGTTCTACGCAGGAAAACGAAAAGATTTCTTCTATCAATTGGTGATCATTCCGCTGTGGGTAAGTTACCTGGTGCGGGCGTACGCATGGAAAACGATTCTGGGCGGTGACGGCGTTTTGAATAGGTTGTTGCAATATGTACACCTGACCAAGCATCCACTGGAATTTCTCCTTTACAGCCCCTTTGCAGTAGTGCTTACCCTGACGCACATCTACACGCCGTTTGCGTTTCTGCCAATTTATTCATCACTCGAACATATTCCGAGAAATCTGGTGGAAGCATCACACGATCTCGGCGCTCCGCCTTTCGAGACTTTCTGGAGAATAATCTTTCCACTCTCCATTCCCGGAGTTGTAGCCGGGGCGACATTCGCATTTGTGCTTAGCCTGGGTGACTTCCTCGCGCCGCTTTTGCTGGGCGGCCCCAGCGGCATCATGATTTCTAACATCGTGGTCAGCCTGTTCGGTGCGGCCTATAACTGGCCTCTGGGCGCAGCCATTTCCTTCGGCATGCTGGCTTTGGTGCTGGCTCTTCTATTCATGTCGGAGACTCTGGAAAAGAAATGGAGTTTTCGATGAGGTGCCGGAAATGAGCCGCAAGGCGACTCAAGCTTCGCGCTGGCTTCCCTGGCACGCCATTGTCGTTTTTGGATTTCTCTACCTGCCTATCGTTACCCTGATCGTTTACTCGTTCAATGGCTCCGGTGTAGGGGGATTTCCTCCGCGCGATCTCACTCTGCACTGGTATCGCATTCTGTTTGCCGACGAGGCCATCTGGAGTTCGGTACTGAACAGCCTTTTGGTAGCACTCTCGGCCATGGCAATTTCTTTGGCCTTCGGCATCCCCGCTGCGTTGGCTCTGGATCGCGCCGTTTTTCCCGGGAAAGCCTTGTTCCGCCGCCTGGTGCTGCTACCGCTCATTTTGCCGGGCCTTATCACCGGGCTTTCGTTATTGATGTTGTTTCGCGAAGTTGATGTAAAACTGAGCCTGCTCACTATCGTCCTGGGTCACGGCACAGCTCTGATTTCAGTCGCCACCACAGAAGTATTCGCCGGCCTGCAGAAACTTGATCGCGCGCAGGAGGAAGCCTCTCTCGACTTGGGCGCAAACTACTGGCAAACCTTCTGGCGCGTGACCCTCCCCAATTTGCGACTGTCGATCATCGGCGCAGCTTTGCTGATCTTCACTCTCTCGATGGATGAAATTGCCGTCAGCTTTTTTCTCATTGGGCGCGATAACACGCTTCCGCTGGAAATCTGGGGACGCTTGCGCCGCGGCATAACTCCCGAAATCAATGCTATCTCCAGTATCATTTTTATCTTTTCGCTGGCTGCCATCGCCACCTGGTACCGTCTCCGGGCGAAATCGGAAACGGACTTGGTCTTGTAGCGCTCGCCTCTCTGTAACAAGCGGGTGCAACTTAACCTTGAAACTCCACGGCTTAACCGTACGCTGGTCCCGCCAAACGGCGCGGGGCCAGTGACCCGTCGAAACTAGGCCACTGCGCAACCCCCAATACATAGTAAAGTGGATAGCAGCACCTTCCGAAAGGCAATTGACTTTTGAATTCGAACATTCGCAATATCGCCATTATTGCCCACGTGGATCACGGCAAGACCACTCTGGTGGACGCCATGCTGCGCCAGAGCGGCACCTTTCGCGCCAACGAGCACCTCATCGAACGAGTCATGGATTCTAACGATTTGGAACGCGAGCGCGGGATCACGATTCTGGCAAAAAACACCGCTATCTTCTATCACGACGTCAAGATCAATATTGTCGACACGCCCGGCCATAGCGACTTTGGCGGTGAAGTGGAGCGCGCGCTCAAAATGGTGGACGGGGTCATGTTGCTGGTCGACGCCAGCGAAGGTCCGCTGCCGCAAACCCGCTATGTGCTAAGCAAAGCACTCGAAGCTCATCTTCCTCCCATTCTGGTCATCAACAAGATCGACCGCACCGACGCGCGCCCACAGGAAGTCCTGAACGAGGTTTACGACCTCTTCATTGACCTCGATGCCAAAGAGGAACAAATCGACTTTCCGGTTCTCTACACCAACGCAAAGATTGGCACGGCCTCTACCGACATCCAAGTTGCTGGAGAGAATCTTCAGCCACTGTTTGAAGCGATCGTAAAAACCATTCCAGCACCCAAGGGCGACGCTGCCGGCCCCTTGCAAATCCTGGTGGCTAACCTCGACTACAGCGATTACCTGGGACGTCTCGCCATTGCACGGGTGTTTAGTGGAGCCATGCACACCGGCGAAGATGTCGGCATCGCCCGGCTGGATGGCACGCTGCACAAAACTAAAATCACCAAGCTGTTTTCATTTTCAGGCCTGAAGCGTGTCGATATTACCGAGACGGCCATGGGAGACATTATTGCGGTGGCGGGTGTAGAGGGTATCACCATCGGCGAGACGATTACCGACGCGGAAAATCCCTCCCCACTCCCTCACATCGCCATTGATGAGCCCACGATTGCCATGCTGTTCACGGTGAATACCTCGCCGTTCGCGGGTCGCGAAGGAACGTATGTGACTTCGCGTAACTTACGGGAGCGATTGCAAAAAGAACTTCTCACGAATGTTTCATTGCGCGTGGAGGAGACCGACACTACGGATTCGTTCGTCGTGATGGGCCGGGGCGAGCTGCAACTTTCGATCCTCATTGAAATGATGCGGCGAGAAGGCTTTGAGCTGATGGTGGGTAAGCCAGAGATCGTCACCAAGCGCGTGGATGGAAAGCTGATGGAGCCGATCGAGAAGCTGACCGTCGATGTGCCGGAGGAATTTGTCGGCGTCGTAATGGAACAGCTGGGAGCCCGCAAGAGTGAAGTCCTCAACATGCATAATCACGGCTACGGGCGAGTTAGGATCGAGTTCCGTGTGCCTAGCCGCGGGTTGATCGGTCTGCGGAGCCAGTTGCTTACTGACACTCGCGGCACAATCGTGATGAATTCGTTGTTCGACGGCTACATCGAGTGGCAAGGTGAAATTCCGCACCGGCTGACCGGCGCGCTCGTTTCCGACCGCAACGGAGTTACCACGCCCTATGCTCTTTATAATTTGCAGGAGCGTGGCGAACTCTTTGTCGGCCCCACGATTGATGTCTACGAGGGGATGATTGTTGGCGAAAACGCCAAAGACAACGATCTCGATGTCAACGTCGTGCGTGAGAAGAAGTTGACCAATATGCGCTCCTCCACCTCCGACATGGCAATCCGGTTAGTCCCTTTCCGGAACCTGAATCTTGAACAGGCCATCGAGTTCATTACCGACGATGAATACGTCGAAGTCACTCCGAAGGCGCTGCGCCTGCGCAAGAAGATCCTCCCGGCCAACCGGCGCGGCAAGAAGAGTTCGATGGTTGCGGTCGAAGAATAATCGGCACCGTTCGGCCAGTATGGCCTAGGGGAACTCCAGTGGTTCGCACGCTCAAGAAAGACGATAAGCGAATCAAGATGTTTGTCATTCCCTGCAGTTGCGGTACGACGTTTGCCGTGGCGGAAAATTACGATCGTCAGGGGACGGCGTGGGGACGTTATTTGAAGTGTCCGAAATGCGAAAAAAGACACGATCCGAAGAATCGCCTGCTGCAGATTGGTTATCAGCGGGAAGGTTATTGGAGAGTCGAGGATTGTTAGTACCGGTGCGTGCTTCCCCCGTTATAACTTCCCATCGGTAATAGACCTGCTATACTTCCCCCGCATTTGACTGTTCATCTGCTCCGGCTGTAAGACGGCCAACCAGCCTTCGATTTTTCCGCCGAAGTCAGCCGCTCTCAGATAGCTCACTTTAGAGGTGCTCGCATGAAAAATATTTTCGTTGGGAACCTCGACTTCAATACTTCGGAAGAAGAACTGCGGAAATTGTTCGAAGCCCATGGGCAGGTAGATCGAGTCAGTATCATGACTGACCGCGACACCGGCCGTTCGCGCGGCTTCGGGTTTGTGGAGATGGCTAACGCCGAAGAAGGCGACAAAGCCATTGCCGCGATGAACGGTACTCAACTGGGGGGACGAACTCTGAATGTTAACGAAGCTCGCCCCAAAGTCGAGCGCGGTGGAGGTGGAGGCGGTGGCCGAGACCGTGGAGATCGAGGCGGCCGTGGCGGAGGCGGTGGCCGAGGACGCTACTAGGTCCCTCGCGTTAACCAATAACCCCGTGATAGACCCAGGCTGGAAGTTCCGCTACCACGCTCAGATGACGCGGATCGTCCGACGGGTCGAATCCACCCCGCGAAGGCCGTAATCTTGCCCTCTGGGGTTGATCTCATATCCCTTCCTGGTCCAACCTGACGATCACAGTTCCCGCGTCGTCAACCAGGTTTGCCGATTGAAGCTCGATGCTTGCGGGATGTAAACTGCTGACAACGCGCCCGTAGCTCAGATGGATAGAGCGATTGCCTCCGGAGCAATAGGTCGGGAGTTCGAATCTCTCCGGGCGCACCAGATTCTTGCCTTTACGTGAAATGCAGAATCAACACGTGAGAAGTCTACGGATACAGGATCGCAGCCTGATCGACAATCCCAAATAAGAACAATTCCTCATTCCTCGCATAACGCCCGCGAAGTTAATGAGGTGGAAAGGAATACATATGCGAAGTAGCCATGCCGGTCGTTGTGCGTTGTTCTTCGTTATAGTACTCGCGATTTCCGCCGCTTGCTTTGCCCAGGTGGGCATATCAATCACTATTGGACCGCCGCCCCTTCCAGTTTACGAACAACCTCTATGTCCTGAAGAAGGTTATATCTGGACTCCGGGGTACTGGGCTTACGATTACGATGCAGCCGATTATTACTGGGTACCCGGCACGTGGGTGCTCGCTCCAGAACCTGGTTACCTGTGGACGCCGGCTTATTGGGGATGGAGCGGCGACCGGTTCCTCTTCCACGAAGGCTACTGGGGCCCGCACGTCGGATTTTATGGCGGGATCAATTACGGATACGGCTATTTCGGAAACGGTTACGAAGGTGGACGATGGGATCACGACCGGTTTTTCTATAACCGCTCGGTGAACAATGTGAACGTCGTTAACATTCACAATGTTTACAACACCACGATTGTGAATAGAACGGTGGAAAACCGGATCAGCTACAACGGAGGCAACGGCGGAATCAACGCGCGTCCCAGCGCCGAGCAGGAAGCCGCGATGCGCGATCGGCATCTGCCGCCGGTGGCAGCTCAACATCAGCACATGCAAGCTGCACAAGCCGACCGCGAGCAGCGAGCATCGGTGAACCATGGCCGGCCGGCGATCGCCGCAAGTCCGAAACCGGGTGTGTTCGCTCAGCGCGGGGTTGTACAGGCCAGAGAAACAGGGGCCGCCAATAATCGTGCCGAATCCCAACCGCGCGGTGCATCGGGCAATTTCCCGCATCCGGGAAATGCGGTTCATCCCGGAGAGCTTGCGGCTCACGAACGGCCGGCAGCTCTCAATACCGGCAACCAGAGGCTTGATCAGAAATACCAGCAACAGCAGGAAAAGTTAGTTGCGAAACAGAATCAGGAGCACCAGAAGCTTCAGCAGAGGCAGGATCAGGAACACCAGCAACTGGCTCGTCAAAATGCCGATGAAGCAAGAAAACAACAGGTAGAGCAACGTCATCAGCAGCAGACGCAGCAATTGGAACAAAGACATGTTCAGCAACAGCAGCATCTGGAGCAACGGCAACAGCCGGCAAATCATGGCCAACCCAGGCAACACTGAAGCTGGGCCAACCCGGCCATCCGCGCGGCGGCCTTGGTTGTAGGGAGGCCGCCTTTCTTTTCCCGATATCAATCCGGTCGTTAATAGTGGTGCCCTGGTCCCCCCCGTGGCAAAATGCCACATGCTCCGAGCCATCTTCGTTCTGCTGGTTGTCTTTTGCAGTCTTCTGGTCATTGCCCAGACCATGCCGCCGCAGGCCGACAAACAACTTGCCCGCGACATCTATAAAGAATTTGTAGAGATTCAGTCCGGTTTCACCACTGGATCAACCACGCCGGTCGCAGAAGCGGCAGCCGCACGCTTGCGTGCCGCCGGATTTCCTGATTCAGACATTTTTGTGGGCGGAGCAATCCCGAAGAAAGCAAATCTCGTAGTGCGATACCACGGAACCGGCCACCGGAAGCCGCTTCTGCTCCTCGCCCATATCGACGTTGTCGAAGCCAGGCGCGAAGACTGGAGCGTCGACCCATTTCAGCTCACAGAAAAGGACGGATTCTTCTATGGACGCGGCACCGGCGACGACAAGGCGCAAGCGGCCGTCTGGATCGCGAACCTAATTCGCTATAAGCGGGAAGGCTTTAAACCCGACCGTGACATCATCGTGGCGCTCACGGCCGATGAGGAAGGCGGAGGCCCCTACAACGGCGTCGATTGGCTCCTCAAGAATCATCGTGAACTGATTGACGCGGAACTGGCGTTGAACGAGGGAGGCTGGGGTGAATCCGACGGGAGCAGAAAAATTTCAAACGACTTGCAGGTCAGCGAAAAGTACGTCGTGAATTTTCGCTTTGAAGTCCGCAATAAAGGCGGTCATAGCTCGATTCCGGTGCCGGACAACGCGATCTACCATCTCGCCGGCGCGCTGGAGAAGCTTTCGCACTTCGGTTTTCCCCTCAAGACGAATGAAGTAACGGCGGCATACTTCCAGCAAATGTCGAAGATCGAGACCGGACCCGTGACCGTGGACCTTGCCAAGGCTGCGGGGGGTTCAGAAGAGTTCATGCAACGCGTCGCTGCCGCAAAGCCCGCCTGGAACGCAACCCTCCGTACAACCTGCGTCGCAACGCTATTGGAAGGTGGTCATGCGATGAATGCTCTACCCCAGCTGGCCGCAGCGAACGTAAATTGCCGGGTCCTGCCGGAAGATTCCGTCGATTATGTTCATGACGAACTGAAGAAGTTGGTGGCAGATGATCAAGTTAGCATCCAAGTTGTGGGTGATCCTAGCAAAGGGCCGGCTTCTCCGATGCGCCCGGACGTGCTGGATGCGGTAACACGCATCACTGGCAAACTGTGGCCGGGAGTACCTGTCGTCCCCACCATGGTCATGGGCGCGACTGATGGCAAAGCGTTGCGAATCGCTGGCACTCCGACCTATGGCATCCAGGGATTCTTTATGGACCGGAACGACATTCGTTTTCATGGGCGCGATGAACGGATGAGCGTCGAATCTTTCTTCGAAGGCCAGACGTTTCTGTATGAGTTGGTGAAAGCGCTGTCGCAGAGCGCAATTAGAGCAGATTGTCGATAGGAACCGCGAGGATCAGCCAAAACGGCTGTTTGCGGGTCGCCGAAACGCACCCATAAAATCGTCCATGTCCTGCAACGTAAAAGGCTTGCGCAGGACCGGGGCTCCGGTAACAAAGGCATAGTGCTGGCGAGGGTTTTTCTCCAGAAGTTTTTCAACGAATTTTGTGCCGCCGGCCCGCGCGCTTCGCATAAACTTCATCGCAATTAGAACCACATCAAAAGGACCGTCATCAGAATAAGCGAGGAAGGCCTCATCGCAATTCGAGGTCAAGGCGACTTTGTACCCCAGCTGGGTCAGCATGACGCCCATAAGATTTCGGCTGGTTTCTTCCGCTTCTAGTACCAGAATTTTCATGGGTTTCAACTCAACCGCAGCTCAAACACCCCTGTTCACTTATATTCTAACGAGACTCTAAGCTCTAGCAACCATCCGGCGTCACCCATTCAGGTGACTATGGTCATCTTGTTCAGCCGCCCATCCTGCTTCAATCTAATGAAGGCAAAACCGAGAATTTCAGGGAACATTTCATCTTATGGGCGACGCCAAGTATTCGGGTACGGGCGCGGATTGGACGTTATTACTCACTGATCCCTCGCTGGTGAGTCATCTAGGCGAATTGCTGCAGGTCTATCGCGAAGCCCCGCCTGAAAAGCGTGATCAGGCTCTGCTCGAGGCCATGCGCAATATCCGAGGCACGGCGGCGATAATGCCCTCCGCCCCTAAGGTTGAAGCTAAACCGGTAGCACCGCCTCCGGTCCCTGAACCGCCACCGGCTACTCCCTTGACCATCAGTGCCGCCGCTAGTCCGCCCTTCGAGCCGGATATCTTCGCCCCTACTTCCAGTCAGGACCGGCGACGCTACACTCGGATGAAATGCTTCGTCGCGGTCGAGTTGCGACTGGGCAATTCCTCTGTACCGATCTGGGGAAATTTGGCTAACACCAGCACCGGCGGATGTTTTGTGGAAACCGCCGCGCCCGTGCCATCAGGGGTAAACGTAGAAATCGGTCTTTGGCTTGCAAACGGAAAAATTTGGATCAAAGGGTTGATCCTGACCGGAATCGTCACCAAAAGCAGTCCATCCTTTGGCGTTCGTATCAAGTTCTCTCAACTTGAGCCTGCTGAACGCGAGAATCTGCGCGCATTCCTCAGGTTTGTCGAAAGCACGACCAAGGGCTACAACACTGACCACGGATATCTCGCACAATTGAAACGTTAGTCCCGTCCCAATCATCTATCTTACTAGGTGCCCGATTGTCATCGCAAAGGGCTTGGGGCCGGTTGCTCCACGCTCCGGCGCAGGGTTTAACCTGTGTGGTTTTAACCTCGGGCTCTAACGTAGTCCTGCCAGCAAGCCTCGGGAGAAATTGATAGACTGACAGAACGCTAACGGGAATTTCCGTTATCCAAAAACAATCCGGCTGAATTGCACTTCCAACCGCGTCAAATGAACGACGTACCCTCGAAAGGGAGGGATCATGGCAGTGAGCGAACAGATTTTAGCGACCGGCAAGCAACTGGATGCGCTGTGCATCAACACTATCCGTACCCTGGCGATGGACGCCGTGCAGAAAGCCAACTCCGGACATCCAGGCGCACCCATGGCCCTGGCTCCCGTTGCCTATTGCCTGTGGCAGCAGTTTCTGCGGTATGATCCAGCCGATCCAGTGTGGCCCAATCGCGATCGCTTCGTGCTTTCAAATGGCCACGCTTCCATGCTTCTTTACGCCATGCTCTACCTCACTGGGGTGCGCGGCGTAAATCCAGAATACGAACGCACGGGCGAATTCGCCGTCACCCTCGATGACATCAAGAAGTTCCGCCAGCTGGACAGCAAAACTCCCGGACATCCCGAATACCGCTGGACCGCCGGCGTCGAAACTACGACCGGACCTCTCGGTCAGGGTGTTGCAAACAGCGTCGGCATGGCCATAGCCGGCAAGTGGCTCGCAGCCCATTACAACCAGCCCGGATTTGAGCTCTTTAATTACGACGTCTATGCCTTCTGCGGAGATGGCGACATGATGGAAGGTGTTGCCAGCGAAGCCGCATCGTTGGCCGGACATCTCAAGCTATCCAACCTTTGCTGGATCTACGACGAAAATCACGTCACGCTCGATGGCTTGGCAAATGTTTCCATGACCGAGGATGTTGGCGAACGCTTCGCAGCCTATGGATGGAACGTATTGCACGTCACGGACGCGAATGATCTGCCGATGCTGGCCAATGCCTACCATGGCTTCCTGAAAACCGCCGACCGGCCGACCATGATTCGGGTCAACAGCCATATCGGGTATGGCTCCCCTCACAAGCAAGACACCAACGCTGCGCACGGTGAACCGCTGGGTGAAGACGAAGTCAAATTGGTCAAGAAGTTTTATGGCTGGCCTGAAGACGCCAAGTTCCTGGTGCCTGACGGGGTTCTGGAAAATTTCCGTAACGGAATTGGAAAACGCGGTGGCGAGCTGCGACGCAAGTGGGAAACGCTTTTCGCGGACTACACAAAGAAGTACCCGCAATTCGCCGAGCAGATCGAAAGTATGCAACATCGCAAGCTTCCGAATGGCTGGGACAAAAACCTTCCTAGTTTTCCCCCCGACCCTAAGGGTATTGCCACGCGCGAAAGCTCCGGAAAAGTGCTGAACGTGATGGCGGAGAATCTTCCTTGGATGGTGGGCGGCTCGGCCGATCTGGCAGGTTCTGATAAAACCCGTCTCAAGTTCGAAGGTGCCGGAGATTTCCAGCCCGGCAGTTACGGCGGACGCAATTTGCATTTCGGGGTACGCGAGCACGGCATGGCGGCTGCGGTGAACGGGATGGCGGTATCGAAAATCCGGCCGTTCTGCGGCACATTTTTCAACTTCAGCGACTACATGCGCCCGTCAGTGCGCCTGGCTTCGTTGATGGAACTACCCACTATTTATGTTTACACGCACGATTCGATTGGTTTGGGAGAAGATGGTCCCACGCACCAACCCATAGAGCAATTGGCCTCCCTGCGCGCGATGCCAGGGCTTATGCTGTTTCGACCGGCCGACGCCAACGAGGTGGTCGAAGCGTGGAAAATCATCATGCAGTTGGATCATGAGCCGGCCGCTATCGTATTGAGCCGGCAACCTCTGCCCACATTCGATCGTTCGAAATATGGTGCCGCCTCGGGAGTCGCCAAGGGGGGCTACATCCTGGCTGACGCAACCGATGGCCAACCCGAAGTAATCTTGATTGGAACAGGAAGCGAAGTTTCGCTGTGCATGAGCGCTTACGAACAGCTCACGCAGGCAGGCGTCAATGCCCGGGTTGTGAGTATGCCATCATGGGGCCTTTTTGACAGGCAGAGTGAGGAATACCAGGCTAAGGTTTTGCCCCCGAATGTGACCGCGCGGATCGCGGTGGAACAGGCAGCCACGTTCGGCTGGGAGAAGTATGTCGGACCGAAGGGCATCATCATTGGGATGAAGCGGTTCGGAGCTTCGGCCCCGATAAAAGACTTGCAGAAGAAATTCGGGTTCACCACGGAGAACGTAGTCGCGGCAGCCCGTAAAGCAATTGGGAAATAAACGAATCAGTCGTCAGTGCACGATCTTCCGTCAACAAAGTTTCGTATTTCTGACAAGTGCAGACCGGAGACTGACGACTAAGAAAAGAGGTCGTATGCAACCAGTAGGAGTTCT
>Ga0070712_100000094_pt1 | contig 44977 bp, 81 predicted proteins | sample LARL81metaG_FD_71396 | JGI IMG/M metagenome (GOLD analysis project Ga0070712, IMG submission 71396) | Corn, switchgrass and miscanthus rhizosphere microbial communities from Kellogg Biological Station, Michigan, USA - LAR L8-1 metaG | ecosystem: Host-associated > Plants > Roots > Rhizosphere ...
GGCGGACGCTCCCGAGTGCTGCATCTGCACCTGCGAGTGCCACAAGGAGAAGTGATGGCCATCAAGAAGACCTACACCTGCGGTCGATGCGGGATGGAGGTGGAGCCTGAGCGCGCCCGCAAGATGGGCGGGCGCTACTTCCACTTCGAGTGCCCCGAACAGAGGTTCGAGAGGGTCCTCAAGGCAGTCCTGGGCGAGATGGAGGACGAGTCGTGAGCGTTGATGGGTACGTCTTCATCGACTGTCGGGATGGAGCGCACGTGGACTGCATAGTGCGGTACACGCGTGGCAAATGCTCATGTACATGCCACAACAGCGATGAGGAAGCTACAATCCCCGAGGGCAACAACTTCGAAGTCAAGGTCAAGACCGAGACCAAGGTAACGGGGGTGACTGTCACTCTCACCCCGAAGATGCTGACGTGGACGTGGAACAACATCCGCAACAACACTGACCGCACCTCCGCCTCTCACCTCTTCTGGAGGGGCGTCTACGCGGAGGTGCGGAAGGCGGTCGAGGCGGAGGTCAGGGGTGAGTAGCCGACTGGACTACCGCCTCGTGTCGGGCTGCCGCTTCTGCGGCAGCTACGACCGCTGGCATGGCCGAGTGTTCGACCACCCTGGCTACACCCCGCCAGCCGACGACCACCTACTGATCCGGATGCGCTACAGGGCCATCAGGAGGGAGCTGAGGCAGCTCATGGACCAACTGCCCAAGGGGGCTGCACGAGGCCGTCTATGACCCCCTGGAGCCCCTTCTCGGGGGCTCCCATAGGCGGGGTCCAGCTCGGCACAACGCACCGGCATCCGGGTTGCATGGCTTGACAGTACCTGCTACGCTGGGTCAAGCGAGCTGGGTAACGGGGGAAAGCCTGAATGCCTAAGTGTACTTGAGGGGTGCGGACCCCTAGGGGAGCACCCCTCAAGGATCACAAGAATGCTAAGTGCACCTAGGTGTGCTTGACTGCCTGGCCTTTGAGGGCCAGGCAGTCAAGGATCCTTAGGATCACAGAGACGGGCGAGGATCTGGGGTGGCAAGCTCCTTCAGATCCTCGCTACCAAGAGGTTCCTCCTTCCCTGGGAACACAGAGAGACCGGCTCCTTCGGGCCGGTCTCTCTGCTCTTGTACAGATGTCCAAGTTCACGGGTTGGTAGTTCCCCCCGTCACAGAAGGAGTTGATGATCTTGAAGAGTGGGACGATCTGGGCGCTCACTACGATGGGTAAGCACAGCGAGCGGGAGCAGAGTGCGGTTGAGTTCTCCCCGTCACCCGACGACTGGCGCCTTAGGGGCGCCTGCGTCGGCATGGATCCGGATCTCTTCATCGCTGGTCCTACCGAACACTTCCCCGCCATGCTTGAGGCACGCAAGGCATGCCTCTGGTGCCCCGTCTTCAAGGAGTGCGGTCGGAGCGCGACAGCTGGCGACGACGAGTACGCACTTCGAGCAGGGCGGATCCCTGACGAGCAGTCCGATCGCCTGAGGGGCCGTCCGGCCCGGCGAGTGACAATGCTGGACCGGGGGCAGTGCGGGGAGGGGCACGTGCTCAGAAGTAGCGACGACCTCTCCGGCGATGGGCGGTGCCTCACCTGCCGTCGCGAGAAGGACCGGGAGCGCAAGCGCGGAGCGGGCAAGAGGACCACGTGCTCCAAGGGGCACCGGTTCACCCCGGAGAACACGTATGCCTATGTGAGGCAGCTCCGCCGGGCCAACGGCGAGCTGTATGAGCGCGAGGTTCGCGAGTGCGTGACGTGCAAGCTGGGCCATTCGCCCACTAAGATACCTGCATGACACTGCCCGATCACCTGAGCTACTCCGCACTCGATGCGTACCGGAAGTGCCCGCGACAGTTCGAGCTGTCGCGGGTCGACAAGATGACTCCCCGCCAGGCGTGGTACTTTGCTACTGGCACCGCCGTGCACAACGTGGTGGAGGGGTATCTCAAGGACTTCCTTGACAAGGACGTGAACGTTAGGGATTATGCCGAAGAGCTGTTCATCGCCGAGGTCGAACGCCTCATGAAGATCGAACCAGACACCCATGCGTGGGCTCACGCTGGATCCGACAAGGACCCAGTCGTCGAGGAGAAGGCACTCATCCTCGCGCAGGACTGCGCCGAGGAAGCCATCGCTCAACTGGAACAGATCGACGCATGGGAGTGCGAGCTTGACGTGAGCGGCAACCTGGATCCCTGCCCCGTCCCGATCAAGGGATATGCCGACATCGTCGGCGAGCACAAGAAGCATGGTCCGATCATCGGGGACTGGAAGACGGGCAAGAGCAAGCCGAAGGACAACCTTCAGCTTGAGACCTACAATGCGCTCATGAAGTCCGGGATCTACAGGGATCTGGAGTTCAAGGGCCTTTGGCTGATGGTCAATCCGCAGGCATCCAAGGCTCGGCCCGTCGAGCTGAAGGAGTCCCCGAAGTCCATGGGTCTGATGTACGCGGACGCATGGCGGAAGATCGAGCGGGGCGTCTTCCCCGCTCGGGTTCAGTACTCCTGCAAGTTCTGCCTGCAGGAGTCCAACTGCAAGACCCAACCAGGGAGGGATGGGAAGTGAGTATCGAAGCCGAGAGGCGCAATCGCTGGACTGGAACCAGTGTCGCTGATCGCTTCTGGCCCAAGGTGAAGCAGCGCGGCGAGTGCTGGCGATGGACCGGACGCCTGATGTCGAACGGCTACGGCAGGTACGGAGCGAAGCTTGCTCATCGCATGTCGTACGAGATGATGGTGACGGAGATTCCGGAAGGCCTGCACCTCGATCATCTCTGCCGCAACCGCTGGTGCGTCAATCCAGGCCACCTGGATCCAGTCACTCAGAAGGTGAACAACCAGCGAGAGAAGGACACTCGGACTCACTGCCCCCATGGGCATGAGTACTCCGAGAAGAACACGCACTTCAGCCCGAAGGGCTGGCGAGCCTGCCGGACCTGCGCACGAGAGAGGCAGAGGATCAGTGTCGATTAGCGCGGAATTCATCGTCAACCTCGGGCCGTATGAGCACGTCAAGATCTCCGTGTCCGCCGAGAGTTTCGGCGGACTGGCGGACCAGATGGATCACCTGACCAAGGGTGAGGTCGCCGAGAACTTCGGCGACTGGCACGCATGCCTCAAGGCGGCCGTCCTCTACGGCCGCGACCAGGCGTTCACCGGGGCGAAGGCTCCGGAGCGGGAGCTGACCATCCTTGAGCAGGCCGAGGAGCAGCACCGGATTGCCACCATGCATGACGATCCCGAGGAGGGCCCCGAGACGGCCCACGAAGGGGCCGTAGAGGCCCTGAAGGAGGAGCTTGGGGCAACCGTCCTGACCGAGGAGGAGAAGCCCTCAGAGGTGCCCTCCAGCCCTTCGGCGGTGGACGCCAAGCCGAAGCGTCCGTGGGACAAGAAGCCCGCCAAGAAGGCTGTGGCCCCGAAGCCACAGCCGAAGACCGAGAGCACGTCCGACTGGGATTTCTAGTGCCCACCAAGTGGGCCAGGCGAGTACTGCAAGAACGACGAGAGGGAACCATGCCGATCAACCCGAAGTACGCCGAGGTCATCGAGCGCAACAAGAAGTCGCAGGGCGGGGAGCACGAGAAGCTTCCGGCCATCTGGCTGAACCACGTCGGCGAGGCCTTCAAGGGCACCGTGACCCGCGTGTCGGAGATCATGCAGATCGACGACAAGTTCAACGAGGGCAAGAAGAAGGACGCTCAGTTCGTCGACCTGAAGGACATCACGCTCCGCAAGCTGGACCTGGACTCCGAGGAGGTGGGCTTCAAGTCCGAGGAGATGGCGGCTGGCACCTTTATGATCACCAAGGGTGGCCACTTTGACGCGGTGATCGCCGCCCTGATGGAGTCCGAGCAGTCGGACATCCCGGTGGGCTGGACCTTCGGCATGCGCCGGGGCAAGGACGATGACAAGCGCCACACCTTCAGCGCCAAGCTGGACAACAACGCTCCGTTCTAGTCTGACTTTAGGGGCGGGGCCCTAAAGCCCCGCCCCTGCCCAAGGAGGAATCATGAAGGTCGACACCGAGTGCAAGATCACCATAGAACTGGACCTGAAGGAGGCTCAAGCCCTTTACAAGCTACTCTCCGCCGAGGCGGACAACGAGAGGTATCCGGGATCCTGGGAGCTTTATCAGCTCCTCAGTGGAGTGATCAAGTGATCGGAAGCTGGGAGGATGGTGAGGTGATCCTTCACATGAGCGTGTCGGAGGCGAAGTGCCTGGTCGAGGAGCTGTTTTACACCATCGACTACAGGCCTGAGGAGTACCCCGACTACGACGCCCTTCAGCGGGCTCTGCACCAGGGGCTGCGGAGGCGGGAGGGTGCGTAACCTCTGGCTGAGGGATGACGATGGGCATCTCGTTGCGGCGTGGAGCGAGGAGGACGTTCTCAGCATCGCCTCCAAGTGCTACAACGTCGACCTTGAAGACTGGTTGGAAGAGGGTGAGGATGCGTAGTCTCGCACGTGCGGCCATGGAGGGCATGGGGGACTTGGTCCCCCTGCCCCACCCCTTCCGCGCCTTCCAGGATGCGGGAGCGAGGATCTACCGTGGTGAGGTGACCGAGTTCGCCGGTCCCTCAGGGTCCATGAAGACCATCCTGGCGCTCAACTGTGCTCGGGTGTTCGACGTGCCCTCGCTGTACTTCAGCAACGACAGCACCATGTACACCATCGTGGCCAGGTCTCTGGCCATGCTCACCGGCTTCGACTTCGACCGGTGTGAGCGCATCGTCAAGGACCACCCGGAGCAGGCGTACAAGGTGCTCCGGGGGTGGGACAACATCCGCTTCGACTTCCACTCCTCGCCGAACATCGAGCGCCTGTGCCAGTTCGGCGAGGGCTTCCGTGAGATGTACGGGGAGTATCCTCAGGCCACATTCGTGGACATCGCCATGAACATGGACCATGACGGGGTGGAAGCACAGCAGTACTGGGATCTCTTCAAGGAGTTGAAGAAGATCGCGAAGGAGTGGAGCACGGCGGTCATCGTCATGCACCATACGCGAGAGGGCGGGGAGAACAAGTACAACCCCTGCCCGCCCAAGTCGGCCGTCTTCGGGAAGGCCGACCAGGTTCCCGCCACCATCTTTACGCAGGTGGGACAGGGCGATCAGATCCTCTTCGCCTGCGTCAAGAACCGCAACGGCAGGCAGGACCCCAGCGGCCAGACGTACTACCGTCTGGCCGTAGACCCCGCCAAGTGCAAGGTCTGGGATGAACTCAGGCCCATCGGACAGGAGAAGGCCAGTGTCTGAAGTCGACAACATCAAGCGCATGCTGAAGGCCTGGGAGACGGACTACAAGAACGGACGCCTTGAAGCGTCCGTCTACCTCCGCATGAAGAACAGCTACGAGACCGCCCTCAAGCAGGCCCAGGACAAGGCGGACGGCAAGTGACAGACGGACCTTGCCTCGGCTCAGCGGACGGGAAGCACGTGTGGATGGAACTCCTGGGCGGCTGGGCGTGCATCATCTGTGGAAGGACGTGGAGTAAGTGAGCAACCAGCTTGGTAAGTGGGGCCCCTGCCCGCAGGGCGGGGAGCACGTGTGGGTCAGGGACGGGAAGGGGCTCCGCTGTGGCAAGTGCTACGCCCGGTAACAGCCCGTGCCCCCGCAACGAGCAGGGGCACATCTACAAGCACACGCTGGCAGGGGTGTACACCTGCCAGTACTGTGGCTACCAGCGCACGTTCGACGTGCAGAGTAAGGAGTGGCAGTGAGTGTCGTAAGCAATGCCCTGGTCTCCTTCTCCATCATGGAGAATTCTCGTGTTCGCATGAGTGAGGTGAACGCCAAGCTGGCCAAGCTTGACGAGTACAGGGGTCAGGCGTTCCAGTGCGGCGACGATGGGGATTGGTACGGCGGAAACAAGGTCATGGAGTCATCCCTGTGGGGTGCCGCCTTCAATCACGTTGGACTCGGCTGGGTGGCAAGGTCCCTGCTGGCGGCATCTTGGGACCGCCCGGAGTCGGTCCAGCTCTTCTGGGAAGATCAGGACGATGACACCTGGACCCTCTACACCCTGGAGGACCTTAAGGAGTACCTCGGTGACTGACAGTCGCGTCTCTCGTGGACGCAAGACGCAGGTGTTCGCGGCCGAGTACCTCAAGCCGGTGTTCCCCGAGGCGGAGTCCCTGGCTGCCTCGCTCCCCGGCAAGGACATCAAGAACACCGAGGGCTGGGCGTGCGAGGTTAAGGCGCGTCGCGAGTTCAAGCCTACCGAGTGGGCCAAGCAGATGGCCGAGCGTGACCGCGACGACGAGTGGTCCATCTGCATCATGCGACCCGACGGCTACGGGCCGGAGCGGGTCGCCAAGTGGCTGACGTTTATGCTGTTCGAGGACATGCGGGCACTGATCGGCTACGTGCAGCGACTGGAATCCCAGGTCAAGGAGTGGGAGGCATATGCGCAGCAGGTTCGACACGACCTCCCTTCCCTTCCCTTCCTTCCCGATCGCCCCAGTTCTTGAGGCGCTTGGGTTTGACCCGATCGAGGAGGACCGTGGTTGGCACGGCATAAGGTGCGCCTTCCACGGGGATCGCCACGCCTCAGGGCGTGTGCGGACCGATGAGTCCGAGGAGCAGGTGTTCACGTGCCAGGCATACGACACCTGCCCTCGGGGCAACGCAGTGCAGATCATCATGAAGCATGAGGGATTGGACTACTGGGATGCTGTCAAGCGAGCAGAGGAGATCACTGACCGAAGCGGCGGAACGGTACGCCCTCAACGTGGAGGGCGCTCTTCCGCATCTCGGAAGGCGAGGCCTGAATCCCCAGTCGATCTCTTCCGCCGCACTTGGCTTGGTGAGTAGGCCAGCGGAGGATGAGCCTCCGCTGTATCCCGGACATGAGAGGTACGTCGGGCGCCTGTCCATCCCGTACCTTACGAGGGCGGGGGTGATCGGCTTCAAGTTCCGGTGTATCCGGCATGAGGGACCGTGTGTTGGGCACGCCAAGTACCTGTGCCCCGAGGGGCAGGGCACCAGCTTCTACAATGTGGAAGCCCTGTTCACCGAGAGCCTTGACATCTACGTGTCGGAGGGGGAGATTGACGCACTGACGCTGACTCAGTGCGGCCTCTCGGCCGTGGGCATCCCGGGCGCTACCAACTGGAAGCCCTGGTGGAAGGACATCCTGTCCGACTTCCGCTTCATCTACGTCTTCTGTGATGGTGACAGCGCGGGCAGTGGACTGGGGCGCAAGCTCCAGAAGGAGCTTGGCCGCAAGGTGATCCTTGTCGAGATGGACAAGGATCAGGACGTGAACAGCATGTACGTGAAGTATGGCGCGGACCACATCCGCGCCATGATCCCAGGGGAGAGCAAGTGAGCACGATCTATGTTTTGTGGTGGGAGACCGAGGATGACTGGGACTTCATCTCCGCCCACACCACCTACGAATCCGCCGAAGAAGCGAAGGGGCACGCCTCCCGCTACTGCGAGTACTACATCACCCCGCTGCCCCTGAAGGATGTCAAGTGAAGATCTGGGTGGTGAATGCCTATGAGTACCGAGACCACATCGGAACCCTGGCGGCCTTCTCGGCTCCAGGGGATGCCGAGAAGTTCAAGGACGCCCAGCCTGACGGCAACTTCTTCCAGAAGAGCTACGACATCAAGGAGCTTGAGGTTCAGTGAGCGGTAGCGAAAAGCAATGGGCCGTCTACCTGGACTACGGCCAGGAGGGCGACAAGCTCGGGATCGTCTACTCGATGGTTCTGGGCGGGTCGATCGGGTCGAGCTTCGACGGCGCAGGTGACTACCTGCGCCGAATGGCCGACCGGAGCAGGGGATACGACGAGCTCCGCGACATGTGGGAGGTTGACGAAGACGACCTGCCCTACGGCTACACCTTCCAGACGTACTACGCGGCGGGCTACTACGGCAAGGACGTGGCGAAGTGAGGGTCCACATCGAGTTCTACGCGCCGGATGACCTGGACATCAAGCTGACGCCCGAGCAGGCCACGCTGTACCGGCGCTGGGTGGATGCTGGCGGCATCACCTGGTCGTCCGAGTGGCATGAGTTCTACTACTCCATCCAGGATGAGGTCAGGGATCACATGTTCGACCATCGCAACATCGACAGCGTGGTGGAGATGTGACCAGGCCTTCATGGCACGGGACGTGGCTGGCCATCGCTGAGGTGATGGCGGCTCGCTCGCTGTGTACACGGCGCCAGGTGGGCGCCGTGCTGGTCAAGGACAATCGAGTGATCAGCACTGGGTACAATGGCACAGCGCCCAAGCAGCCCGAGTGCTTCAGTGGTGGGTGCCCCAGAGGAGGGCTCACAGGGGCCCTTCCTGAGGATTACCACGCCTTCCCCTGCTCCGGCATCCACGCCGAGGCGAACGCCCTCCTGAGGGCCGGTTCTGTGGCCTCTGGGGCGGTGCTCTACTGCACCCACAAGCCGTGCCCTCAGTGCCAGAACCTGATCATGGGTGCACAGGTTGAGCTGGTGGGCTGGAAGGTGAGCGCCGAATACTTCTGGTGGTGGCCTGAGCGCGGGAGGATGGACTGATGTGTCAGGACTGTGAGCTCGGCATCGACGAGGACTGGGACGACGAGTTCGAGGAGGAGGAAGACGAGTGAAGAAGATCTTCGAGCGTGAACTTCTCCCCTATGTTGGGGCGGATGGCGTGAAGCACCTGGACTCTCGCGGGTACAGTGACGAGATCCTGGTGGACATCTGCGCAGCGGTGAGTGTTGCGGTTCGCAAGGGCTACGACATCGGATACGAGCAGCGCGAACGAGAGAGCAAGTAGGGAAGCGGCGGGGCTTCAGGGCCCCGCCGCCAAGGGCTGGTAGCTCAGCGGACAGAGCCCGCCGTTACGGGCGGAAGTCGGGGGTTCGAGTCCCCTCCAGTCCACGCGGGGTACAGTTAACGGGAGGTAGCATGACGGTCAAGAAGGTTCCCATCAACTCCTCGTGCGCCAAGAGCCCGAACGGGCGGCACGAGTGGAAGAACTGGCCTCACCCGGAGACGGGTAAGATCATCACCTGGTGCAACCACTGCAACAACATGCCGAAGTAGGAGGAATCATGGAGAAGCGATCCAAGGCTGACTACCGCTCGGTTGATCGGGACAGCATCTGTCCATCGACCGGCAAGGGTCACATCCCCAGCACTCTGGAGAGGATCGTTGACGGGGTCCACGTCCGGTTCCACGCCTGCAAGAACTGCGGAGACGTGATCAAGTGAGCATCATGCCGGAGGAGCCGTACAACCACCCGCTGGGTGGCTACGACATCAAGCTCATGGCGGAGCAGCTGGCTGCCGTGATGGATCAGGTGTCCGCTCAGGCCCTGGAGATTCAGAGTCTCAAGGGGCAGATCGAAGGGCTGGGCGTTGTGGCGCCCAGCCCTCTGGGTGTGTGGCAGCCCAAGAACTGGAGGAACACGTGAGCTTCTACAAGCACATGAAGTACTCGGACGGCAGTGGGGACCTGAAGATGGGTCCGTTCTCATCCCGCAAGGATGCTGTCGACTCGGTGCTCAACTCCATCGTGAGTCAGCAGCGCATCACCAACCGCACCTTCATGGAGCACGGCGAATCCGTGTGGACCGCCACGGACGGCAGTGTCGAGATCTGGATCGAGGAGCACTGATGGCACGATCGACGGGGGACACGACCGAGATCTACCGGGCGGTCATCAGGCACGCGTACGCGTTCGAAGAGTTCACTTCCATCTACGGGCCGTATGACGGGCCGGTCGGGAAGAGTCAGGCCAAGCGTCGCATCAAGGATCAGCATGGTAACGCCACAATCGAGGGCAAGGTGCAGAAGCTTGAGGCCGTGATCGATGCGATAGGCATCGGCATCGCCTCACTCGAATGGGTGGATGTCGATGACTCTCGATGAGCTCCTCAAGGAACTGAAGAAGCTTCGACAAGGCGATGCCAAAGCCGGGAAGCTGAAGGTGTGGCAGGAAGGGTGTGACTGCTCGGGGGAAACCTCCGGAGTGGTCATTCGGAACGGTGGAGTTGTACTGCTGAGGGGAGACGTCGATGGCTGAACCCATCAGTAAGGGTGTTATCTGTCCCGAATGCAAGCGTCGCCTCTGGCACGCCAGCAACTGTCGAAAGGCGCAGCAGTGAGCTTCTTCCCCATCATCCTTGAGCGGCGCTGCGAGAGCTGCGGTCAGCCGTTCCCCATCCACACGCTGGGCTGCCCGAACGGAGGCCTGACATGAGCGACGAGGAGATCATGAACCGCCTGGACTCCTTCCTGGAGGAGCTGGGCATCAAGATCGTGACTGACATCGGAAGAGATGTCATCATTCTCCGCAAGGACGGGAAGTGGGTTGGGATGCTGTGAACATCATCGACAGGCTGATCTGCCGGGAGTGCCGGAGGCTGCTCCCGGACCACGACGCACTGTGTTCGAGGTGGACAGGGTGATAATGAGCTACAGGCGCCTGACAATCGAGGCGTACCCCAAGAGTGAGTCCGACATTGCGGGGTGGGAAGAGCTTGCCCGTGCACTCAGGGCCACTCTGCAGGGGAAGGATCACCTGGTGGAGAGTCCGAGGATCGAGGAAGAGGTGAGGGACTGGTGACACTCGAGGAGTCTTGGGCTGAGCGGCAGAGGCATCGAGTCAGGTTCGAGCGCCTTGCGCTCGAGTTCTGGAAGGAATACTGCGATGCCGTGAAGCCCATCGAGGAACGGTATGGCATGACTCGCACGGTAGGTGGCTATGACGTTGCGGATGACGTGGAAGGCCTCAAGCCCCAATGGCTCGACTGCTTCTTCCGCTCCGTCTACTCGATCGATGAGGAGATCTACAACAAGGAGCACGCCCGTGAGTCCTGAGGAGTGGGCCTTCAAGATCAGCGAGCTGATCAAGGAGTGCGAGAGGGATGGTTACGATGTTGGAATGACCATCACTGGCAACCTGGCCATCTGGCTAGATGAGAGTCGCGATCCTGCGCAGTGCGCACCGCACACGCGAGTGGAGTGGTAGAACGCAAAGAAGGCCCCCTCCAAAGAGGGGGCCTTCTGGAGACTCAGGAACGCTATCGCGTACCTGGCCGTGTACGGTCAGTAGCCATCGATCGGATACCACACGCTGACGCCATCGGACATCAGCGTGGTGCTGTGCTTGGCGCCAGACGCCAGGGTGAGGGCGCCACCGTTGATGGTGTCGGAGCCGGATGCGGTGAGGGTGATGGTCTGCGCGGCTGCGTCCTTGTAGACCTGGTAGCAGCGACCCGGCTGGACCGCAGCCGCAAGCGGCAGGGTGACAGTCACGGCGCCAGTAGCGCCGAGGATCAGTAGGACGTAGTCGTTCTGGTTCAGGGTGGTGCTACCGGCGGAGATCCGGAAGGTCTCCGAGGTGTTGTCCATTCCGGACATTAGTTCTCCTTGCGAAGGGCGGCAGAGTCGCTGTCGCCCACGAAGCGAGCAGCGATGGTCTTCACCACGGTCAGAAGCGTGGTGAGTACGGGGGCCCAGACCCAGTCGAGTCCGGACGTGTAGGTGATCCCGGCGGCGGCTGCCGCACAGACGCCAGTGGCGACGACGCGCTCACCGGCATCCTTGAACCACCTGCTTGAGGGGTTAGGCATGGTGTGATCGGATCCCTTCCAGGACGGTGGCAGTAGCACGGTCGAGCACTCCCGTCTGAGGTAGCCTGAAAAGGCCCTGGAAGCCCCTTAGACGGGCCTTTGTGGGCCCGTCCAGGCAACCAGTCTCAGGGATACCCATGATGCGCTGAGAGGCCCTTACAGCCTCTCTGTCGGCATCGGTGATCGGGGCGATGATGTCCCGATGATACCAAGAGGGTATCATTGCATCACTCACTGAAGCTTCTCCTTGATCTCCGTGACGATCTCCAGGACCTCTTCGACCTTGGCCCGCTGGGTGACCATCTCCTCAAGGATGGCGATGCGTTCGTGGAGTGAGGGGATCTGTCCGCACTGAGTGCGAAGCTCCTCCACCTGGGCTTGCAGTAAGGTGACGGTCTGAGCGGCGATCTCTCCGTTCCTCTTCCCGCCAAGGAATCCGGCTATGGCCCCACTGAGGGCCATAGCCACAGCGAGTATTGCCGACTGGTCCATCAGTCCGTCTCCGGAACCTGAGTGGGGAGGGTGGACACCGCGTCGGCAACGGTCCTCATGGTGACCGTGAGGATGCCTCCGAAGTTCTCCTTGTTCGGGCCGGGAGGAGTCCTCATGGCGAACTGGTAGTCGTCGATGATGACCTGAGTGGAGATGTCCTGAGAGAGATCCTGAAGAGTGACCGTGTCTCCACGCTGACACATCTGCCTGATGGCGGTCAGCGTGTCGATGGCGAGGGTGTCACCCTGGATCCTGTTGCCTCCCTTGTCCTGCATGTTGTTGAAGCACAGGAACTGGCGCACGATCATGCGCTGCTTGAGGACTCCGGGAAGCGCCTTGATCTGCCAGGAGTCCAGTTTGGCACCCACGGTCACGTCAGTGTTGGAGCGGCGCAGCGTGAAGCGCAGCGCCTGCCAGTTGCGGGGTCCACCGGGGATCGGGGTGGCGATGTCCCCCGTGCCTGGATCTAAGGTCGAACCGTAGGTGATGTAGTTCGTGATGCCGTTGGTGTCATCAAGCAGGGTGACTGTCAGGTCACCCTGCAGCGGGGTGGGAGTGCGGATCGAGAAGTACTTGAACAGCTTCGGTTCGACAGTGTTGAAGCGGCAGCGACCCGTGTCCAGGTATCCGGACGCAATGAGGGTTGTCGCATGCTCCACGTACGCCTTGGAGTTCGTGCCGAAGTCCGCCGTGAAGCAGACCCTTCCGGTCTGCGTAACGGCCACGTCGTACACGGGCTGGTTGTTGTTCGGGAAGTACGTCCACGTGCAGTACGGGTTGAAGCTCGCCCCAGTGTTGGCATCCTGAATGATAGTCGCCAGGTCTACCGCCATGATTCCCTTCATGCCGTCGTGCTGGGCCTGGCCCAGGGTTGCCACGTAAGCATGCGTACCGTAGAAGGCGACCTTCCCGAACCCGCTGTCCAGCGCGGTGACGGGGACGGTGAGGATCTGAGGCCCGTACTGGATGTTGGAGATACCGGCCGAGGTGGTGAACTGTCCCACTCGGATGCCGGAGTTCGACGTGACCACCAGATACGTGTTCACGTACGCCTGGCAGTCATTGATCAGCTCACCCTGAGGCATGACCGCAGTGAGGGTCAGGCCGTTGACCAGGCCAGTGGCGCCGAACGTGGTCTTGTAGATGTAGCCACGGTTGTCATCGTTCGCCCCCACATAGACGGCATCGGGTCCGTCGGTAATGGAGACAATCGTCTGGTCGATCGGAACCGAGGCGTTCGGCGAGGCAGGGAGTGCGGTGTTCGGAGCGGCGTACGGGTCCAGCATATACAGGGCGCTCCTGGCCCCGAAGGCCAGGAGTCCTCGGGCCTTGGCTACCGTCGGGAAGTTCAGGTCCGCAGGCGGCTGGTAGACCCTGGTCGACGTGACAGCTCCGGCGTCGGTGCGCCAGATGCCGGAGTTCGCCGCAGACGAGAAGTCCTGCATGAACACCATGGAGAAGTAGGTGTCCACGGACCCGGAGACCGCCTTGAACGTGGCGATGTCGCCACGGATCTGCTGGGTCGGGCCAGAGGTGGTGAGTGTGCTGGTGGACTGGATAGTCAGATCACTGGCAGTCACCTTGCGCATCTCGATCGTGGAGCCACGGGCAACCCAGACGCAGTCACCGAAGGTGTTGATCTGGCTGGCCATGTACGGGTAGCCGGTGTTGCTCCCGCCAATGGCTGTTGCCTGCTCGGTCTCCCTGAGGAGACCGAGCAGATCGGGATTGGTGAAGGGGTCCACGCCAAGGCTGTGGTGGTAGCGGATGTTCTTGGCCGCACCCTGAGTGTCGGGATCCTGGTAGATGACCCCCTCGCCACCAATGAAGGATCCCTGAGACCTCAGCCACCACTGATTCAGTGAGTACTCGCCTGGATCCTTGAAGGCGTCGAACTGGTCCTTGCGCTGCTGAACCGGCTTCTCGATGTCGGGGGTCTGGTCTCCGGCTGCCGACAGGAGAGGGACTCCGCCGATGGCGTAGTCGTACTGAAGGTCGGAGGGGACGTACAGGCCGGAGCTGCTGACAGCCCGGCCTGAGACCTTGAAGGTGATCCTCTGGACCAGGGAGTGGAAGCCCACGAGGATCTCCTAACCGAGAAGGGGAATGGCGTTCAGCGTCCGAGAGCCGTACTCAGCGGCACCACCGGTGACCCGGTGCTGCCACTTGATGGTCAGCGTCTCGCCAGGGTTGGCCGAGGTGGTGATGAACGACTGGTGTCCGGGGACGATGTTGTTGTCGCCCGTGTTGAATGCCACGGTCTTGATGGCGTTGGCATCGATGGAGTCCCGGATAAGACCGCTCGTGCTGCCGGTGACCATGATGACCGCGTAGGAGGTCTCACCGGAGGTGGCGTTGTACATGTACGTGTCACCACAGATGAACACCTTGCCGGACGGGGGAACGACCACCGTCGTGGACAGCAGGATGGTTGAGTCCACATACGTAGTGCTGCTGGTGGTGGCCGCGTTGAAGTTCCCCGCGAAGGCCGAAGTCATCGTGCTACTGGAGATCTTGCCGCTGGCGTCAACGGCCAGCTGTCCAGTGGATCCCGCCTTCAGGCCCTGCTTGAAGTTGCCGACACCAGCGCTGTCCACGTTGGCCAGCTCCGTGCCGGTGTCATTGCGCCACGAAGTGAGCACTCCGGTCTGAGTAGCGCTGCGCTTCTTGGCGATCGCTGAGGGGTTCGCGTCGATGTCAGCCTGGAAGGTGGGCTTCAGGTAGATGGCCTCACCGTCCACCGTCCCCGTAAGGGACGGTGACGTGTAGCTCGCACCACCGGTAACCGTGCCAGTGATGTTCGGGTTGATGATGTTCACCGACCCGTTGATGGTCGGTGAGGTGAGGGTCTTGTTCGTGAGGGTCTGAGTGTCCAGCGTACCCACGACGAAGGACAGTGCCTGGATTCCGTGGACACCCTGCGAGCTGCCCTCATGGAAGCGGCTGTCGTTGCCGTCCATGGCCGTCCACGTGTGACGGATGGGAGCACCCACGTTGTGGGAGGTGGCGGAGGTTCCGTCGTACCCACGGGTGACCGTGAATGCCAGGCCCGCCACAGCGGTGACCAGGCAGACTTCCTCGCTCGGAGTGCCGTAGTCCACGGCGATGATGAACGGGGTGGAAGCGGGGAAGCCAGTGGCTGAAGCCACGTTGATGACCACGTTGGCCGAAGTGATGTTGCCGGTGAGCGCCGTCGGAACGGCGGTACTAGAGTAGAAAGCGGGACTGTGCCATCCCCAATCACCTTCCTCTCTCGCGCATTACGCGAGGAACACCTGATATGCGGGAAAGAGTTCCTTGAGGCGGTCGCGCTCCTGGTCGAAGCGCTCCTGGAACCTGCGCTGGAACATCATGGTCGCCTGGTTGGCAGCACCTGTGGGGACGAGCGGTGCGCGCTCGGTGGACTCCACGCTCTTCTGCTGCAGGCGAGCGGGCTCAAGGCCCAGGAGGAGCCGGGAGACGGCTCCGAACTGGATCATGTCCACGTAGCGCTCAGGGAATCCGGTGGTCGCCTCGAAGGGATCCGAGTTCAGGGAGAGCGTGCCAGGCTTCTTGATGTACATGACGCGGATCGTCCTTCCAGGGACGATCTGGTCCATGACTTCGATGGTCTTCCCCGTGGTCAGGCCAGACGCCGCGTCGTTCTGGGCCTGAGGGTTGAAGCGCCACCGCTGAGCCTGGAACTTCACCTTGGACGGGCCGATAGTGTCGGCCGTCACCTTGTACACCATCTCGGCATCGATGGGCATCGAGTACTCATACCGTGCGGCGGTCTTAGGGAACTCGAAGGACGACATCACGTACAGGTCCGGGTAGACCGCGTTGATGGTGTCGTTGATCGCCTCAGTGATCCGCTGCCTGGGGTAGTCGGGGTCCATGGTGATGATGGCGTTGAGGTCATGGAAGGCGGGCGTGGTGTTCTCTACACCACGCCCATTCTGTCCAGCCGCTACAGTGGCCGTGCCCGCCAGGGCGTTGAAGGTGCTGATCGTGAGTAGCTCATCGTCGATCTCCACCAAACCCCGGGACATGGCACTGGCCGTCCCGGGGTCGATGAAGAACATGGTGTCCACGGCGGTCATTGCCTGGGACAGCCAGGTGATCTGCTCCTGGTTGCGGCTGTAGCCCTGGAGGAGCTGCTTGATGCGCCCCTTCATGTCGCCTAGGGTGACTGCCATGGATGCTCCTTAGAGTAGGAAACCGTTGATGGCGCAGGTTCCCGAGCCGCTGGACGGGGCGGTGTAGCCGATCGTTCCGCTCGCTCCAGTGTCACCGCCGTACAGGAGCGCGGTGATGTACGAACTGTTGTCAGCACCTGCGGTGGCAAGGCCGGTGGCCGTGCACCTTGCGATGGTCTTGTTGGTGGCGGGTCCGGTCCCCGTGCCCGATGGAGTCCAGGTGACGCTGGCACTTGCGGTGCCAGCGAGAGCGGCGGTCACCGTCAGGGAAATGTCGATGGTTGCCCACCGCCCGGCCGGAACTGTGACGAGACTGGCGTTCGTGGCGGTCGCCGACTCGCAGATGATGTCGGATGCCACTGGGCCTGCCTGAATCATTAGAATTCCCCCCAAGCTACGCTGACATTCCACCGCTGAGCGGTGGTACCTGTTGCGGTCTGAAGCAGGACACCCTCACCTGGCACCAGAAGGAATGCCGTACCCGGAGGGTTGATGATCTGGTGGACCACGCCGGTCCCCTGCGCCCCGGAGTTGAGTGCCGGGGAGTTGAAGAACGGCGTGAGGGCGGTAGCGGTTGGATTGGCAATCCGGATGTCCGCGATGGTTGCAGCCGTGGAACTGACCGACTTGGTCACGGTGGAGGCTGCCTGGACAGTGCCGCCCGTAGGAGCGGCACTGATCCTGAATCCACGCATGGGGTCGGTGGCGTTGGACGGGCCAGTGGTGGAGCAGCTGATGAAAACACCACCGAGGGTGATGGTCTTGCCGCTGCCGACAGGGTTGTAGAGAGTGAGGAAGTTGTTGGCCGCCACGACACCGGCCGTGTTGGCGAAGCTGTAGACGTACGCGGCGATGCCGGGAGCCGGGACCTCCGACGTGCTGACCACACCCGTCATGGAGACAGGGAGGGGGTTGGTGAAGTTCTCGACGGTGATTAACTGCTGGGTGTTGCCCATGCTAGGCCGCCATCATCCTGATCGTGATAGTCCCCGTGCCCGAGGATCCAGTGAGGTTGACCCGGGCGTAGCGTGCCGCACGCCCGGTGGAGAACATGCCGAGATTGGTGGCCACCGTGAAGCCGGTGACTGTGGTGCCGGACGGGACCCAGTTGCCACCGTCGTCGGAGAACTCCATGGACAGGTTGCCCGTGAGTGTTCCGGTCGGGAAGCAGAAGGCGGTCCAGTTGGCCCGGGCGCTGCCGCCATCAACGGCAGCGCCATTGATGTTGGATGACGCACCCGCGATGGTGGTGCCACCAAGGACGAAACCGCTGGCGACCTCCAGGCTATTGCCCGCCAGCGCGTTGGAGATGATCCCTGCGGTGTTGGTGCCGTCCGTGATCTTCACGTTGGAAGCGGTGGACGGAGTATTGGTGCTTGACACCAGGATGGGTGTCGTGGGGCTTGAGAGGCCCGTTACGGGGTCTTTCCCGTAGGCGATGACTTCCATTACTGCCACGGCTTCTCCGCGTTGTAGGCGACGCCTGTAGCGTCGCTGGTGCGTACTGCCTTCTCGACCTCGGCCATGGAGGTTCCGGCGGGCTGGATGCCAGCCGCTACGGCGTCATCGTAGGCGTCAAGTTCCTTGTCCCAGGAGCGGTCACGGGTGTAGACGTCGCCCGTATTGATGCTCAGATTGCGGGCGCACTCGGCGTAGGAGCGGTGGTTGCGAGTGCGGCATCCAGTGCGGCACATCAGTCCTTCATCCCCGCAGTGCTGGCGAAGTCGTGCGTGGCGTAGATGCCCTGCGCGTAGCGGTCGTGGTCGCTCGGAAGCTCGCTACCCACGATGGCCTGAGCAGTGTGCAGCACGAAGGAGTCGAGCATCGCCTTCTCGTCGTGCTCAATGAGCGTGGTCTTACCACCCGGTCCAGCCGGGTGGTAGCGGCCGGAGATCTCAGTGGCTTCGTGCGGGAACTCCGGGCCACGAACGAAGGGAGCGTGCTCCCTGCTCGGGTCGATGTTGGTCTTGTGCACTACTTGCCCCCGCCCTTCTTCTTGCGGCCAGCGGCAGCCATCTTCGCCATCTTGGCGTTGCCGTACTTGGCACGCCCAGCAGCGGCAGCGATAGCCGCACCCTTCTCGCCGCCGCCAGCCGCCTTGGCGACTGCGGCGAAACGCCCACCCTGACCGAGCTTTGCCTTGGGATTGGGCTTAGCCATGGTTTCTCCTATGCCAGTACGAAGTTGGCATTGGTGATTCCAATGCCGGAGTTGATGAGGTCCGCCTTTGTGGAGTCGTCCACGATCCAGGCGTAGCCACCACGGAAGGTGTTCAGTCCGGTGGGCTGGATGCTCGGCTGCGATGGCTGGGCCGGTAGGTTCTTGGATCCCAGCTCATCTGTGTAGCTCGCGTAGCGCTCAAGCACGTAGTTCGGACCGGGAGCCGTCTGCTTGACAGTGACTCCACGGTCCATGCGATAGCGCTCCATGAGGTCGTTCCACGCGAACGGAGCCTCGGTCGTGACGGGGGTGGTGAATACCCAGAGGCTCATTGGACGCCCATCGTGAACCAGTTGGACCCGTTGCTGAAGAAGGTGGCGTACTTGGCTGGCGCCACGCTGCCACCCGGGACTCCGTCCAGCTGATTCACGCACAGAATCGTGAGCGTGCTGCTGCTGGCGTTGACGTACGTCATCTGCTTCCCGATGGTGATGGTGGCAGCATCAGGAAGGTACGCCGTCTGCGAGTTGTTGGCGTTGTAGATGAGAACAGCGTCGTTCTGCCCGGGAGTCCTGTCGATCACGAACGGGGTGCTGTTCTTCCTGAAGGTGAGGGAAGTGTTGTCCAGTCCGGACACGATTACTCCTGCACGTGAAAGAGCCCGCCCCCGAAAGGGCGGGCTCAGTCGTCGTCCATGCCTCTGGCCAGTGAGGCGATTAGGCGTTCGGTCGGGCAGTGGCCGAGTTCTGCGCCAGGATCAGCGCCTCGGGACGGTAGATCGACCAACCCGCCACGCCGTACCAGCCGAGCGGCTGGAAGCGGGTGAGCTTGTCGACCACCGGACCACGGATGGTGTGGAACTCCTCCGCCACAGCCTCGGCAAGAGCCTGCTGGCCGGTGAAGTAGGTGTTGTACACACGGGTCTGGGTCGCACCGGCACCGGCACCAACCTGCGCGTTGATCGCACGCGGGGTCTCGATGTAGACGGCACCCTCGTACTCACCGATGTTGCCCGCCCAGATGTTGCCAGCGGCGGAGAACTCGTGAGGCTGACGCCACGAACCGGCACCGGTCTCACGACGCAGGTCACGAGAGACCTGCGGGTGAATGTACGCGGTGTAGTAGGTGCCCTTGTTCGGGTGCACCTTGTTGGTCCGCAGCTGGGTGACGCAGAAGTTCGCCTCATCGGAGTTGAACGTGTTGTTCACGCCGTTGGCGATCGCGGTCAGAGCGGTCGGCTGGGTCGGGGTGGAACCGAAACCGTAGGTGACGGCACCGGTGCCCGGGTCGCGCCGGACAGTCTGAGTACTGGTGGCCAGGACGTTCTGAACGACCAGGTCGATCGAGTCGGCGAGGTTCCATGCCACCTGGTTGACGAGACCGGCGGTCACGTCAGTGAAGCTCATCAGGTCGAGCTTGTTCGAGACCAGGATCGAGTTACCGTACTCGAGCAGGGTGACGGACACGGTGGTCGGGTTGCCAGCGGCAACAGCGTCCGGGTCGACCAGCTCGTTCAGCGGGGTGATCTGCTGAGCAAGGTCCTGGTAGATCTCGAAGACGACCGAAGAGCCAGGCATGGCCTGCTGGACCGGTCGCTTGTCGGCGACCGTACGGTAGAGCGGCTGGGCACGAAGGGCGAACTCCAGGGCGCGGTCATACGCGGTCTGGACAAGGTTCGCCATGGCCGAAGTGCCAGTAAAGGCGTTAGCCACGGTTCACATCCTTTCAAGGGACGCGACCATGAGTGGGGAGGCTAGCTCCCCTGAAGCTTCTGCATGGCCGCGAGAAGAGAGTTGAGGTCGTTGGCACTCGACAGATCGCCAGCGGCGGCCTGGAGGTTGCCGGAAGGTTCGCCGGTGTTGCCAGCCTGGTTCATCCGCTCGAACTGCGCCTGGGTTTCCACGGGCAGGGCGGGATCCGGGGTGGTGTTCACGGCGTTCGGGACGCCGAAGGCGTCCTTGAAGTCACTGAGCCACGCGTTGATGGACTCGGGATCGGCGGCGCCGTTGTAATGCTTGGCGATGCCACGCTTGGCGCCCGCAGCCTCGATCAGGTCGGCTGCGGTGTTGCGGGCATTCGTTGCTTCGAGCTTCTCAAGACGCGCCTGAAGCTCCTTGTTCAGGTCCCGCTGCGCCTTGTAGGCGTCGCGGAGGGGCTTCGGACCGTCGGAGACGTTAGCCTCGATGTCGTCACCGGTCAGGTCCCACTCGTTGCTCATGTGCTTCTCCCCTTGAAGGATGTGTGTGACGAACGCTAGAGGCCGACCCGGGGAGGTCGGCCTAACTCGCTCTACCGGACTTCTACTACACTCGGGGCCGGTTGATCCAAGTGAGAGTGCACCTGAGGGAATCGAACCCTCAACACTGTGCGCACAGTGCCATCCATTGCGATGCTGTGGAGCATCGGGCCCGAAGGCCCGATGCCACGATAGAGGGCAACCTGTGCCCTCAGTACAATTGTACTACACCTGTCCTGCGGTAACGCGGGCGAGACCCGCACCTGCCGCACCGGACTGACCACCCGCCCTGGCTCGCTGCCAGGACTGGAGGCGTGCGAACTTGGCCGAGGGGTTCTCCGCGTAGTACGTGGGGAGACCGGTCGTGCCGGTCTCCAGGATCGCGTGTTCCATCTCTGACTGGTCCGTGCTCTCGCCGTACTGCTTGGCGATTGTCTGGTACTCGGGGAGTTCCTGCGCGATCTGGGTGTAAGCCTGGGACGCCTGCTGTGCGCTGATGCCAGCCTCGGCGTAGTTCTCCAGGTTCTGGCTCAGTTGGAGGTTGCGCTTCAGGGCCTCCGCCCCGATGGCGGCGGCGGCAGCCTGTTTCTGGAGGATCGGCAGGGACTTCTCCTCATTGAGGAAGTAGGCGGTGACGTGCCCCTCGTCCACCCCGTACATGCGCTGAAGGGCTTCCTTGTAGGCGGGGTTCGCAAGGTTGCTAGCCTGACTCGCCAGATCCACCCGGCCCTTCAGTTCCGTGGGGCTGAGGTCGTTGCCGATGAAGGTGTTGAAGTCCGCTGGGGAGTCATAGAAGCCGGACGGCAGTCCGGCTGTCTTCATGAGCTGCCGGTAGCTGGACTCCACGCTGAGGTATTCGTTCGGCGAGAGGACCGGCAGGCCCTTCTGTCGACGGATCTCGTTGCCAGCGAAGCGCTGCTTGAACTCGTCCGTGTCCTGAAGGAGGATGGCGATGGTGTCCGCCGAGTACCCCTTCTGGATGAAGTCATAGATCTTCGGGCCGAGAGTTCCCAGCCCATAGGATCCGAACAGGTTGTTCAGCGCCTCGTAGGCGTTCCTCTGATCGCCCGAGAGGGCGTCCTGAAGCGCCATCAGCTCACCATCCCGAAGTCTTGGAGCACCTTGTGGGCAGTGCCCATGGCTGCGTCCTGTGCGTTCTGCGTCTTAGTCCACCGAGGATCCTGCCTGAGCGTGTTCTGGAACTGCCAGAGGGGCTGCGTATTGGTAGCCCCTCCAGGATCCTTGAAGCTCAGGGCATTGCGGATGGTGGGGTCGAACATGTTGATGTTACCGACGGGGATCTCAAGGATCTGGGCCATGCTCTGCGTGTACGGCTGGGCCACGTCGGCGAGCGTCTGTCCGGCTCGAAGCTGCTGCTCAAGTCCGGGGAACGCGGCGATGGACTGCTTGAGGATCTCGTTCTTGAAGTCCTGTGAAGTCTTCTGCCCCGTCATGATCTGACGGATGGCGGACTGCTGCCACCAGTCCGCGTTCTGCACACCCATCGAGTACGCGTAGGAGTTCAGCTCCTGCTGTGTGGCACCGGCCTTGCCTGAAGCAAGGCCGCCCTCTCCGAACACGATGAACTGGCCCAGAAAGTCCCGGGTGCGGTTGTCATCGAAGCCATCCCAGATGATCTTAGAGGCGGCAGCGTTGATCTGATCCCAGTTGTTGGGGTCGGCGCCCATGTCTCCCATGAGGTCACGCACGTGACTCTGGGTCGTGTTCCACAGCTGACCCCAGGTGGCGGGATCCTGGTAGGACATGATCGCAGCCTTGCGCTGCGTGTCCGTGCGGGACTGATACCAGTTGGTGTTGCGGAACTTGGCCTGGAACTTGTCGGCGGTCCAGCCTTCGCGGACTGCCTGATCGAACAGGGTCTTCAGTTCGGGGAAGGCATTGATCAGTCCGGAGGTCAGCGCGTACTGCTGTGCCAGCTCATCAGGACTGAGACCCGCCTGCTTGGCGGCCGGAGCCGCACCGGCAGAGCCGCCTGAGGAACCCCCCGAGGAGGCTCTAGAAGGGGTGCTGGTAGACGTGGAAACACGACTAGGACTGGAGGGTGCCCTAGGTGTCATCTGTGGCGTGGTGGCCTGCTGTGCCGCCTGATTGGCGGCAGTGTCCTTCTCCTCCGCTGTCGGCCCGTAGACGCTACCCACTGATCAGCCCCCAAGACTGCAGGACACTGCGTCCGATGTTCATTGTCTTGTCCTGCGCCTGCTTCGTGGTTCGCCACCGTGGATCCCCACGGAGAGTGTCCTGAAACTGAGTGATGGTCTTGCCGATGGGCTGGCCCTGCTGGTCCAGCCCATTCAGTCCGGCCATGATCGTGGGATCCTTGAGGCTGATGTCAGCCGGGTTCATCTCCAGGGACTGGGCCATGGTCTGAATGTACGGGTTGGCGATCTGCTTCAGCGTCTGACCGGCCATGATCTGCTGACTGAACGCGGGGAACGCGGACGTCGCCTGCTGGTTCACGAAGTTCTTGAAGTCCTGTTGCGTGCTCATGCCCTTGAGCATGAGCTGTGCGTAGTTCTTGATGGACTGCTGTCCGAGATCTACACCCATGTCATCCGCATAGCTGCGCATGCCAGCCTCGTACATGCCCGCCTTGCCGGAGAGCGTGTTGTCATGGAAGTCGACGTAGTCGGCAAGCACCTTCTGCAGCTGAGTGTCATCCATGGCGGTCATGGCCATGCGCTCCGACAGCTGGGGCAGGAGAGAGTCAGGGATGTAGGCCCCGATCTGGGCGGCCATGTCCTTGATCTTCTCGGAGTTCGCCTCCATGGTGAACGACCAGGTAGCGGGGTCGGAGTTCTTCATCTCCAGGGCCTTGCGTGCCGTGTCGGAGTTGTTCTTCCAGAAGTCCGTCTCCTTCAGCTTCGCCTGGAACTTGTCCGCCGTCCAGCTTCCGCTGACGGCGTCCCCGAACAGGGCCTTGAGACTGGGGTCACTGTTCATGAAGCTGTAGGCCAGGCCGTACTGGGAGGACAGCTCATAGGGGTCAAGCTTCTTGTCCGTGTTGGACTGGGATCCCCAGTTGGCGTTGGCGTCACCGCCACCCTCCACACCACTGAACCTCCTCCCGCCCATAAAGCGGGAGGAGTAGTAGCTGTCAGTGATACTGGACACCTTGACCACGTCGCCGGTCTTGGGCGCGTGGAGAAACTTGCCTCCACCGATGTAGATGCCGACGTGATCCGGGCCGGAGGTGGACTTGTCCGTGTCGAAGAACACGGCATCCCCAACCTGCAGCTCGTTCATGCCGACGCCCTTACCCTGGGCAATCTGGTCGTAGGTGGTGCGAGCGATGTTCACGCCGAAGTGACTGAACCCCTGCTGAAGCAGTCCCGAACAGTCGATGCCACTGGACAGGTTGTTGCCACCCCAGGCGTAGGGAGTGCCACGAAACTGCATGAGGTAGTTGACGACATCCTGTCCACTGACAGCCACTTAGTATCCCCTTCCAAGAACCTGCATCATGGCCTGGTAGTACGTGGTGGCAGCCTGGTAGGCGCCGTACTCCGGACCCTGCTTCGCCTGATCCTGAGCGATCATGGCCCTGGCGTCGGCGGAGACGCCGCCGGTCGTGGTGCTGGTCTGACTTCCCCCGCCACCGGGCTGCTGAATGGATTCCGTAGTAGTGACTCGCGGGTTATTCCGCTCGTACTGGTTCAGGGATCCGAGTAGCTTGGTGATCTCAGCCTGCGTGGGGTCCCGGCCCAGCAGGCTCTTAGCGGCCTGCTGGGCAACAGCTTGGGCATCCTGGCGAGTGGAGAGGTCCAGGGCGGTGGATGTGCTCGTGGTCTTGGTCGGCCCCTGAGTCTCACGGTTCGTGCGGTCCATCGCAAGGATGTCCCACGGGGTCAGGCCTCGACCGTTGCCGTTCTGCCAGTACGCGCCTGACTGGGCGACGTACGACTCCCACGCCTTGGCCAGCTGCCCATCGGACATCTGGTCGGTGTTGGCGCCAGCCAGCGCCAGTTCGGCACGGAACCTCTGCTTGGTGGTGTCGTCCCATGTGTAGAACTGGTTGACGGCATCCTGGTAGCTCTTGACGTCAGGAGTCTGGGGCGTTGGTCCAGGCGTGTAGCGCCTGGACTCCTGATCGGATCCACCCAGGGATGACTTGCGACCCATGAATACGGGAGGGTTCTGAGGATCATAGGTCTGCGCATTGGCCTGGACGGCGGCCTGCTTATCCCGCAGGGCCTTGATGTCGGATGAGCTAGTGGGAACCGCCTGGCCCGACGGTGTAGCCGTCGGGCTGTTGGTGCTGGGCATTCCTTACCTCCCGTATCCCATGTCAGTCGCGAACCACCTGCTGTGCAGGTACGCGAAGCGTGTGTCCTGTTCGATCAGGTCGTTCGTGAACAGGGTGAACATGTTCTTGAGGTCCTTGTTGGACTTGGCGTTGATGTCTGCCGAGCCGCCCTTCGATCCCGCATTCCGGCGGGCAAGCTCGTCCTGGACCTTGGTGCGTGCCTCCAGGTAGTCCCCGAGGCGGGCGATCTCGGAGCGGGTGCCACCAGGATTCCCCTGGGAGTCGAAGGCCCTGGCCCTGAGGCCAGGGTCGTCCGCTATGAGCTGGAAGTTCCTGGCCCGAGTGTCATACACACCCTTGTCCGTCTTCTGGAACTCGTCGTACCAGGCCTGCGAGTAGTACGGGTTCGCCTCTCCATTGAGTTCCGGACTCGCCAGGATCTGAATGTTCGCCTGCTGCTTGGCCTTGAGATCCTTGGCGCCCTTGTCGTCGAAGGACTTCAGGCCACGTGCGATGAGCTGAGACTGAACGTCGGCCTGTAGCGCCGTGTAGCGCTGCCAGCCGAGAGCCACCTGACCCTTGGTCCAAGCCTCCCTGGCGTCCATCTTCTCCCGCTGCATGACACGCCCGCCTGTCTGGGCGGGCGTCTGACCCTCCAGGTAGTAGGCACCCTGGGAGTAGTTGCCCTCACCCTCGTTGCCGACGATGACAGAGGCGTAGGCTGGATCATCCATCTTGTCGATGAGGTCCTGGTAGTACTTGCTCATGCGCCAGCCCTCGGTCGTGGGCTGGATCCCAGTGTTGTTCTTGCTGTTGGACTGGGCGAACATGTACAGGCTGTCGCCGTACTTCTGGTAGAAAGCGTCTCCCGCGTCCTTGCCGTAGGCGGCCTGCATGTTCTTGTACTCGTCCCGGAAGAACTGGTACGGATCCTTCTGGCTGAACGAGAACGGGGCGACGAATCCTGCCCACTTCTTGAACGAGTAGAACTTGTCGGCCCGATCCTTCAGTTCCGCCCAGGTGGGGGCGTCGCTACGCATGCCGTTCTTGTACTTGTAGTCCTCAGCCTGCATCATCTTGAACAGGGTGGTCTGGTAGTTGTCCTGTTCGGGGTCGCTGCCACGCTTGAGCGTGGCGGGAACCAGATAGTTCGCCCAGTCCCCAAGGGACTCGGGCTTACCCTGCGGACCGAACGGGAGGATGCCAAGGGTCTTCAGCATGTCAGCTGACTCCGGAGCCTGGAGGGCGTAGGAGTTGGCAGCCATCTGCACCAGAGGGCCAGCAGAAGGAAGCCAGACAGGGTTGCCCTGTAGGACCAGGTTCAGCGAGTCCATGGGGACGTTCCACTTAGTTGCCTCATCCACCCCCGCGAACCTGTTCAGGGCCTTCCCGCCAAGGTAGTCAGGGATCTGGACACCGATGTTCATCTCGGACTTCGGCACCAGTCGCTTGACGCCCGTCACCGGGTCGGTGACGTAGCCCTCGGAGTCGATGACATTGCCATCCTGATCCGTGGTCATGCCAAGGCGGATCGGGGAGCCATAGACCTGGGTGCCGTGGGCGATGGTCTGAGGCTTGTCCATGACGATGCGAGCCCATCGGTTCCAGGACTCCTGCTGTGCGCCGAAGAACGCGGAGAAGTACTTGAGACTGTAGGCAAGCTTGGTCTCATGGTCCATGTTGAAGGTGAACCGCTTGACATTCGTCAGCGCGTACCGGCGCGCTGACGACTCCATGGCGTTGCGGATCTCGTCAGTGATTCGCTCAACACCCTGCTCCTGGAGAACCTTGACCTGCCGTTCGATCTGCCCACGGTAGAGCTGGGCGAACAGCGGGTGTCGGAGAAGGTACTCACTGGGCAGCTGGTTCATGATCTTGTAGAACCCGCCAATGACGGAGTCCGCCATCTTGGAGACATCGCCACCACCAAGGCCGTAGCGAAGCTGCTCGGCATTGACATCCGGACGCTGGACCAGGGGGAATACATCCTCCAGGTCCTTCCTCTTGAGCGGCCCGTTCAGCAGGGCCGCTCGGAGCGCGTCGGCACCAGGGGCTTCGGGGTCGAGAAGGTGATCCACGTGCGCCTTGACGCGCCCGGCAAGCTCATCCTCGGGCATGTAGCTCAGGTTGAGGGACTTCATGTGCTGCTGCCCGTCACGGCCGCGAAGCCACGCGGTGAGCTGCTGCTCATCCATGCCAGCCAGGACCTGGCGAGCCAGGGGGTCGTTGGCCACCTGGTCATTCAGGGACCGCAGCCACGCCTGCATGTGCCGATCCTCGGTGGCCGAGGTTGCGGACAGCGTGGTCCAGTCACCGGAGCGCATGGTCCGGAGGTGCCAGTCCGCAGTGCGCCCGAAGATCTGTGAGGCGTTGCGCTCACCGGCCGCAAGGTCCCGGAAGATGGCGCCCTCAGTTCCCTCATACGGACCCTGGAACGCCCGACCCAGGCCGGTCGGGCGGTAGAGGCCACTGGAGGCCCTGCGGTTGTGAATGTCCGCGATCTCCTGCTCATACTGGCCGTACATGTCGGAGGCGTCATCGTGAGCATTCTGCAGGCGTGCGCGAGCTTCGGGGTCAGACTCGCGCTCCAGTCGCTTGGCCAGAGCGTCAATGCGGGCGCCAGCCTGGTCCATCCCGTTCTGAGCGGCGATGAGGCGCATACTGTCAGCATCCCTGGAGCTGTAGCGCCATGCGCCACGCACGAAGCGGGCAGCACCTTCGGCGGTACGAGCCATCATGGAGACCCCGCCGAAACGGGCAACCTGACCCATCAGGTCATCGGCCGCTGCGCGTGGGCCATAACCCACGCGCATGAGCTGGGCGAACTTCCAGTAATGATCAAGGAGGTCCGCAACCGCCTTGGTCTTGGTGGCAGCGTCGCCACCGGCCTTGAAGATGTCTCCCCAGACTGTGCGGTCGTTGTTCTTGAGGGCCTTGTCCATGAGATTGAAGTCCATGAGGACGTGACTGTTGGCCATCTGGGACGCGAGGATCGGGTGGGCATAGACCACCGATCCGTCGGATGCGATCTCTGCCGCGTTCATGGTGTTGCCAGCCTGGTCCGTGTACTGCGCTCCAGAGTAGGAACTGACGCCCGCCTGGGTCTTGCCCCGCCGATCCGCGTACTCGTTGTAGAGCTGCTTCGCCGCATCCGGGTCCACGCCGTACTTGTCGGCCATGCTCTTCAGGACGTTCTGTTCCATGAGCTGAAGGTAGGCGCCACGCTCGTCAGGCGTGGCGTTGATGTAGCCGGACACGATGTTCCGGCGACCTGCCGTATCCAGGGATGAGACCTGACGCAGAGAAGCGTCCAGTTCCCGATAGGAGTTGGAGTCGTGGACGTCAAGGTAGTTGGACGGCCGGATGTCCGAGTAGGCCCGAAGGAGCCTGATCGGACGGTTGTAGGTGTCATTGAACAGCACCTTGGCGGTAAGCGCCTTGGCCGTGGTCACCGCATTGTAGTTCAGGTTCTGGACTGTGCCGAAGGCATTCATCGCGTTGTCGATGAACCCATCCTGCTGGTTGATGCGGTTGATGTTCTCGGTGACCTGGTCGATGTAGCCCTTGAGGAGCTGGCCCGGAAGGCCAGCCTGCTGGTCCACGCTGAGGGCTGCCATGTTGGAGTTGAGTCCGGTCAGCTGAGCCTTGGCCGCCTGGAGCTGACCGGCCGCTCGGGGGTTCGCCTTCTGCAGTCGGTCAACTGCGCTCATGTCACCGACCGAGATGCGCAGGACATCGGCGACATCGTTCTGAGTCTTGGCCTGGTTGAGTGCGCGAGCCAGGGCGTCACCGTCCGCAGACTGACGGACGGTGGGAAAGAACTGCCGGATGATCGAAGCAGACTGGTCGCCGTACTTCTGCTTGATGGACCAGACGTCGTCGGCCATCTTGTCGAAGACGTTCGCCTCTTCATACTTCCCAAAGAGGGACTTGCCCACCTTGGCCTGAGCGAAGGTGTCAGCCTTGCCCGTTACGAGACGGGCAAGGGCTGTGGGAGTGGAGACCTCAGTGGTCAGTGGCTTCGTGAAGGCGGCGGCGCGGGTGGCACCGAGCGCCTTGCCCGCTAGGACGGCGGGGTCGGCATACCAGGACACGGCGAAGTCGGCAGCACCAGTGGCATACTTGGCCGCACCCGAACCGAAGTACGTCTCCTTCGCCGACTTACCCTGAGCGGTGCCGATCTGGCTGAGGTTCAGGCCTCGATCCTCAAGCTCCTGGTTGTTCAGGCCGAGCATCCAGATGGCCTGCCCAGGAGAGACGTGGTGCGCCTCACTCCAGATGTCACCCATGTCGTCCTGCTCCCCGTAGCCTGTGCCGTAGATGGCACGTCGAGCGGCCAGGATGCCGCTCGAAAGAACGGGGGAGACCGTGTGGGAGTACACCCAGTACATCTTGGAGCCGATGACCTCGAGCGGGGTGAGAGCCCACGAGATCGGACCGCCAGGCGCGTTCTTCTGCATGGCGGCCTGACGCTTGGCGTTCAGGGCGTCAAGCTGCTCCTGGCTGACGCTCGGGTTGAGAGCGTCAGGGTTCTTCTGCCAGTAGTTCTGGACGTTCGCCTTGACGCCAGCAGGGAGTGAATCGAAGTCCAGCTTGCCCTGAAGCAGTGCGTCACTGTACTGGATCTGCTGGGACTCGGGCATGGGCCCGTATCCAGAGGACGAACCGTATGCAACGTCGCCGGACGTGTCGGTCATTACTCCCCGCTGTATGGGTCAAGCGCAGACCCCTGAAGGGTCTGCGTCAGTAGCTTGATATCGGACCTCTTGAGACCCGGGGCAGTGTTGATATCCACGCCCATGGAGGGCATCGAGCCCAGCGAGAACACGCTGTAACCCATGTCATCGAACCACTGCCCCGGGTATGTGTAGTCGGGGACCATCAGATCATCGCCTTGACTTGCCGGACCATGTTGCGCATGGCCCAGCTCGCGCCAGTCTGGTTGGCCATGAACTCCAGTACAGGCATGTATCCCTTGAGTCTCGCCAGATCTTCCTGCTTGAGGTTCTGACTGATACCAAGGGCGTTGATGCCCGCACCGGGGCCCGCTGCCGCCCCGTCTGTTACCGGGACTCCAGGCTGGCTAGAGGGCGCGTCAAGTGGGACAACCTTGCTCGCCGCCTGAGCGGCGAGCTGCTGCATGTCGGGGCCAGCACCCTGGGTGGGGTCCTGCGCCCTGGCCATGGGGGCGTCCTGCTGAAGCTGCTTGTATGCCTTCTGCTCCCCGTAGTCCGCATTGGACAGCTGAGCCAGGGGCTGCCTGTCCGTGCGCTGCGAGAACTTGCCCGGTCCGCTGACCGGCATCCCGGGGGTACTCACTTGATGATCTCCTTGAACTGTCGGTCGTAGTCGACCTGCATGCCGTGCTGGGTGGCGAAGACGCTCCACTGCCTGAAGGCCATCTCGATGTCACCAGCGATGTTGGCCGCCAGGTCGAGCAGAGGGCAGATGGCCGCCCAGCGGTTGTGCCGCTTGGGGTACAGGCGGATGATCTCGTATTCGGTCTCTTCGTCACCCATGACGGCCTCTTCTCAGTGGTTGGGCAGTTCGGAGTCGTACATCGGAGTGGCCGGGGAGCCGTTGTCACCCCGAGTGATGCCGGTGTGGACGATCGTGGTCGACTCCCAAGCGGGAGACTGAGTGGCGTCGATGTGGCGAGTGTCACCCGTGGAGGTGGACTCCATGTGCGGCAGCTCCCAGCAGTCCTCAGTCTGACCCACGCTGGCCCACATGCCCTGGCGGTTGTGGTCGCTGAAGGAGCCGGAGAGGTTGCCTTCGTACTGGTAGCCGCTAGAGGGGCCGTTGCCCTCAGCCTGCCAGGTGGTGGAGCTATGGCTGTCGCCCGCTCCACCAGTGCTGGCGTCGGGGTACATTCCGGTCATCAGTTCTCCTTGGTGGTCTTGGCGACGACCTTCGGGGGAGTCGCCCTCTTCGGCGTGTGGCAGAAGCTGCACACGTCACCGTCCAGCCAGGTCGGCTCCTTGCCGATCAGCTTGGCGTACTGGCAGTCATGGATCATCAGATCGCTACGTTCCTTCGGGTTCGGACGTTCATCTGTGCCTGGCCTCCGGAGCGCAGCGAGGTGAGAAGCTGCATCATGTCGGGCGGTGCTCCGCCCGCTCCGGGAGGCATGCCTCCTCCAGGGCCTGGAGGGGCCCCAGGAGGGCCTTGGGGGGCGCCCTGGGGTGGTTGCCCAGGGGCAGGCTGTCCGGCCCCCTGAGGGGCCTCCGGAGGCTTGAATGCGGCAAGCACCGCTTCATGGACCGGACGGCCCTTCTCGCGAAGATCCATCACCTTCGCAAGCTTGGCAAGCAGCTCCTGGGGATCCTGGCCCTGGAGGGCCAGGGCCCCTACCGACTGCATCATCTGCTGGACGCCAGCCTTCATCGCGTCTTCGAACTCTTCGTTGTCCACCTGCTGTTGCATCTGGACAACGTCGATCTCCATGGGCAGGTTGCGCATCACGAAGTCGCGGGAGATCAGCTTGTCGCTGCGGAGTTGAAGCATGCCGACGATGGCGCGGGCCGGATCTTGACCGGCCGCGAATCCGTAGGTGACATCGACCGTGTCATTCCCGTCGATGTCCTTGGACGGGATGTAGGTCTCCTCAAAGGGAGTGCCCTGCACTACGCCACGGATGGTCTTCTTGGTGTTGCCCCACAGCTTCTCGTCCATGCAGAAGGCGAACTCGATGGCCCGCTTCAGCGCCTGGCCAATGACCTGCTGTCCGGCGGTGATCTGAGAGTCGAAGCCCCCCATGAGGGCTTCGACACCCTTGCCGGTGATGATGGATGCCTGGAGGTTTCCAGTGCGCGCCTGAGGCTGGCGGGTGGCCAGCCTCAGCTCCTGCTCCAGGATCTGGGACTCCTGCATGGCGAACTGGGGCAGGTCCACACCGACTCGCTTGATCTTCTCCGGACTGTCGGTCCGGAGAATGGCATCCGATCCGAACACCATGTTCTGTACGTCGCGGGGAATGGCGAGCGGGGCACGAACCGACTTCTCGGCCGCTTCGAGGCCGAGCATCGCCATGCGGCTCTTGGCCAGGTAGACCCAGATGGCGTCATCGAAAGCGCCACGGACCTGCCGGTCGAACGACGGGCGGCAGGCGATGGAGATCATGAGCTTGCCCATGGGGTTGGGCATCTCGTCCACCCAGGTGTTCGAGTGGTCCGGCAGGTACATGTAGATGCGGTCGGCATCGATGTACTTGGCGATCTCGATCTCACGCTCGGCCCAGGACTGGTCGATCATCTCGCCGTACTGGTTGGTGCGCTTGAGGTGGGCCAGCAAGTGGGGGTACTTGGCCACCAGATGGATGGCCTCTTCCCGCCAGATCTTCGTAAAGCTGCGAAGCTCCCCGAACATGCCCATCTCCGGGTAGCAACCCTGTGGATGCTCCACCCGAATGATGGGGGTCTGAGTGGTGAAGTCCGGCTCCACCGAGTAGATGGCCATGCCGAACGTGTGGTAGTGATCGCAGAACTTGACCTGCTCTCCGGCCGCTAGGCGACTGGAGAGGACGTAGTGCGCTGCGATCTTCGTGCGACGGGAGGAGAACTTCTTGCTTCGCTCCGAGACCTGAAGGCTGTTCGAGCAGTTGATGGCGGGCATCTGGCCCATGACCTCGGACACGTCGCGAGCGACGGCGTCGATCATGTTGGCTACCACCGGGCGGGGCCATGCTTCAGGCATGGCCCCGGGGATCACGGTGTCGACCTGGCCGGTGCGAATGTCGTGGACGTCCCGATGTCGCTGGTCCCGCTCACGCGCTGCATCCCGCAGCGCGTCAACCTTTCTGTGGATCCGGTCGTATTCGAGGTCCACGGCCACTCCTTACTTGCCGAAGAAGGACTTCAGGAGACCTCGAGTCTGGGCCACCTGGTACTGAACGTCAGCGTCACCGGGGGCGTCGCCAGAGTCGAGGAGAACGCCGAGCCAGAACATCTGATCCTTGATGAGGGTCAGCCGCTCCTCTTCGACGGCCTGCTTGACGATGGCCTTCAGTTCGTCGGGAGTCATGTCGAGTACATCCTTCTGGGAAGGCGCGCCACCCTGGGCGCGCCGTACGATCTCGGGGAAGACGGTGTCGTGGAACTGTGCGCGTCGCGCGTCACCAGGGCAGGCGGTTCCGCCGCCTGACCACTCGGGGAACATGGAGTGGAAGCCGTAGCCAGGGTCGGTCCAGGACTGGCAGACCCGAAGCGGGATGCCGTGGGTCTTGTTGAGCCAGACCCCGAGGTTGATGATCGCTTCGATCTGCTGCGGGGTCCACGGGTCGGTGTGGTCCAGGTTGGACGCCGATTCCAGTGAAATTGCACCGGTGCCATCGGCTCGCCGGTTGGCGCTGTAGTTGGCGTCTGCTCGGGTCTGCGTGCCGATGAACTGACCAAGGTCCCCGTCGTACGCCACGCCAAAGTGGGACTCAAGGTTGGTGCTGTCTCGCCAGTACTCGTAGATCCGCTGCACCGTCCACGGTGCGGCGATGGAGTGCAGGATGAACTGAGTGGGGACGATGGCGGGCTGAGAGTCACTCTCCGGCTGTAGTTCCATCTTCCGTGCGCCCGGATACCAGGCCATCTATCTTCTCCTTCATCTGGACCAGAAGGTTGTAGGAGTCCTGGTCGAGCTTGAGGTCTGCGTGTAGCGTGCTGCGGTCTTGGGCCGCAGCACGGTTCTGGGACATCATGATGATCGGGGCCGTGAAGGCCGCCTGGGCGCTCATGACCAGATTGGCCAGGATGAACGGGTAGGGATCCCAGCGCCAGGACCACGAGAGGATCAGGTTCGCCGAGAACCACACGATCAGGAAGAGCGCCTGGAGTAGCACGAACTTCCAGGAACCCATGATCCGAGCGAGCCCGTCGGATGCCCGCTCGCTCAGTGAGACCACCATGTCTGCACCCCCTCGTTGATCGCGTTCTGGCTGTAGTGGTCCAGGTCGATGACGACCTGCTTGTTCAGGTCCCGCTCACTGGCGAACGGGTTGTGTATGTGCCACTCCATCGAGGAGGTCTCCTCGTTCAGCTCACGACAGCGGATCTCCGCGAACCACAGGGCCATCACGCAGTCAGTCTTGCGCTTGGTCTTACGGCCGGGCTCGTCAGGCTCCCAGGTGGTCAGCTGCTCAATGAGCGCACGAACACCCTCCGCCGACTTGTTGGGGAGGCGGACCAGGTTCCGCTTCTCCTTCCAGCCATCGAACAGCATGGACATGGAGGCGACACCGAAGTCGGTGTCCCACTTGTTCGCCCCCGTGAAGTGCTCCTTGAGGATGCACCCGCGAGTGGCGAGGAACTGGCGGATCTCCCGGTTCTGGGTGACCATGAGGTTCATGGCGTTCTTCTCGATGCGCCACTCATTCATGCGGTACTTGACCGTCCACTCCTTGATCTTGTCGAAGATCTCGTCAGGCTTGGTCGGTGCGGTCCACACGTCCAGAACCCAGCGGATGCCGGTCCTGCGGTCCATGGCGATGACAACGGCAGCGGAGTGCCCTGTGACGGCGGGGTCGAAGCCGCCGACGATGTAGCACCCCTGCGTGCCGTTCTCACGCCCCTGGACGGTTCCACCGCCCATGGGGCCTGGCTGCCTGGCATTGTCCACACAGCCCATCACAGCCTCTTGCGGGAAGATCGAGTCTTCGACCACCTGGGCCTGTTGGTACACCAGAGCCCAGTTCCTGGGAGACATCTGGCTGCGCCGCTTTCTAAGAGCGGCGCCATTCCACATGGGGTAGAACCCGTCCTCATCCTGCTCGACCATGTTTCGACCAGCGACAGAAACAGGGGGACGGTTGGTGCGGGGCCACAGGGTGACCCAGTCCTTGGGGTCGTCCGCGTACTCCAGTACGGCGGGCTGCGTCAGGTACGTCCAGGGGGACTCTTCGTCGTTGTAGTACTCCGGCTTGATGATCTCGCCGTAGAGGTCGACGGGGGCGAGCCTGGTGCCAATCAGCAGCATCTTGGAGCCGAACTGCGAGTTGCGGTTGTAGACCTCTCGCTGCATCCAGTCCATCTGCTTGGCGTACTCGTGGGCGTTCTTTCCCGTGACCGTGTCGTCGAAGATCATGAGGTCACAGCGGGATCCGTAGATGTGGCCACCGATGCCGAGTGCCTGGACCGTTGGGGAGGCTTCACCGGAGTCTCGAAGCTCCGGGTTCACGTAGATGCTGTCCGCCGTCCAAGCGGCGGAGTTGGCATTGAAGCCACCATCGGGAGCGAAGTCCGTCTGAAGCCTGCGGTAGTTCGGGTTCGGGGATGCGAGGCGATCCTTGATCGCCCGCAGGAACCGCTTGGCCATCTCCTGCGTCTGGGACACGATGATCACTCGGATGTTCGGATCCTGGCAGATCCGGTACGTCACGTAGTTCACGGTGATCGTGGTGCTCTTGGCGTGCTCAGGAGGAGTGTTGATCAGGATGAAGTCGGGGTTGCCCTCGATGAACGTCTGAGCGGGATGAAGGTCCCTGGGGGGTCGACCCTCCAGGAGGTCGACCCACTGAAGGTGGTGGGTGAACAGCTCCGTATCCAGGTAGTCCTTGCAGAAGTCCTCGAACTCTGGCATCTCATCACGGGACGCAGGCATGACCTCGGACCGTGCCAGCTTGATCCTGCGGTAGGACTCCCGGAACTCCTCGTCACTTCGACGCCAGTAGCCCACCCCCTGGATGGTGACACCCAGCTCCTCGCATGCCTGCATGGTGGGCACTCCGCTTTGGCGGAGTGCCAGGAATGCTCGCTTCTTCTGGGGAGTACTCATGTCGCTGGCGTTCTTCGCCAACGGGGTCCAGGGGTTCTTGTTAGCCATCGAATGCCTAAGGGTCGAGTCCTCACGAGCGTCAGCGAGTGAGGACGAGAAGAGTCCGATCTCTCGGACCTCAGACTAGAGCGATCGCTCTAGTCTGGATGACGGGGAAGGGATTCCCCGAAGGGGACCCGCTTCACCAGGATTCACTAGGAAGGGCAGCCCCCTGAAGGGCTGCCCTGTCTTCCGTACTCTCAAGGATCTTAGTGTGCACTTGAGGATGCCCTTCAGGGGCATCCTCAAGGATCCTTAGTGCACTTGGTGTACTTGGAGTGCTGTAGTTACTCTCTCCCGTCGGACCCCTTCAGGGGGTCCTAGGGAGTTGCATCCTGGTCTCCGCTCGCTCAGCGATCTCACTCGTCGGTCGCCAAGCTCCCTCCTCGTTCGCTCGCTTCGCTCGCTCACTTAAGTAACGCAGCAAACAGGGCCTGTTTGTTCCCGTTTCGCAGTGTGATCTGCGTCACATTATTTACAGCCCAGTAACCCCAAGGGTTGTTGGTACCCAGTCCTACCAAGAAACTACTGTGTGTGCATCTCCTGTTACGCTACTCAGAGTGACCACTAGTTACAGAGTTAGTATGCAACATATTTGGTGGGACTCACCCCACCCCACGGAGGCGGAGTTTAAATGCCCCGGGTTCGGTGACCAGACCGAGCAGGTCAGGACCGTGACAGGCACACATCAGCTGAACGTGTTCAACACCCGACCATGATCCATCTGAACGCGTTCAGGGCAGGCTGGCCAGCGAGGTGATGTGCATACCCATGCATGCGCACGCATGTACATACATGTGGCGATAGTTCAACGTTGAACAGTTGAGTGTGTCAACCATCTCGAAGCAGATGGTTGCATGTGCAAGGAAGTGGGCGATAGTCCACCCACTACACCCGTAGTGGTTCTCACCGGCATACTCAGTCCACCGGCATATCCCTGCACGCTCACACACGTACACGCGCGTGAGCCATACCCACAGGGCATTCCTTAATGGAAATGATTGCCAATAGACGCCACTCTATAACGCTTCGATAACGGGAGGAGACCAGGGCTTGACGGCCCTGGTCTCTACGGGCAGAGTCGAACCCGTCAGCAAGCACCGACCGAGGGAGACACCGTGAAGCACTGCACCAAGCACACGCACAGCGACCAGAGGTTCGAGGGGCTGAGCGAGGACCACTTGGAGGCCATCTGCCTGCACTGCGACCACTGCGAGCTGTGCGACGGAGAGAGCGACCCCGCCAGCCACGCGCACGGCAAGTGCGTCAGCGTCAAGATCCGCATCACCCACGAGGCACCCAAGGCCAAGACCTGCGCCAACCCTTCGTGTGACAGCGTGGCCCTCGGCTGGAACGCCCTGGTGAACGACGCTGGCGAGACCATCACCGTCGAGGTGTGCGAGAGCTGCTCATACCGCTGGACCGCCTGCCTCGGCGTGTGGCCGGTCGGCGATGAGGAGTGCGACTGTGACACTGAGGTGGACGAGCGCCCCGAGACCGGTGCCTTCAGGGTCGCCCAGCTCTCTGGCTGGGCGATGATCCACAAGGGTGACTACTACGGTCAGTACATGGGTGGCTCCGAGGCTGGCGCCCGTGCCCACATGAGGAACCTGCGTCAGCATGGCTGAGCGTGACTGGCGGCCGATGACGGCCGCCCACTGGATGGGCGACCACTGGGTACTCATCTGGGAGGGTGACTACCTGGGAACCTCCAAGGTCACCGCCAGGGCTAGCGCCCACGCCACCCTGAACACCAGGGCCAGACGTGCGGGCCTGAGGCAGGCTGTCGCCCGTGGTGAGATGACTCCGGCACGCCAGGACCGCAATGAGGTCCTGAAAGGTCACTGGGATCGCGCCGACAGGGCCTTCGCCGCACACGAGAGAGTCCTGAAGGAGGGTCGCTAAGAGAAGCCACCGCTACGGCGGTGGCTTCTTCATTCCCTGATGGTTGCAAAGTACAACCAGATAGAGTGAAGCCCTACAGAGCCCCTGGGGCAGCCTCCCAGTACTCCCCCGGACCAATCCCCCAGGGATGGGGGTGCAAGCCCTTCTAGGCCCCTTGCAGGCCCGGGAAGAGGCATCCTCCCCATACGCGTACACGTGAGGGTCGGCCCCAGGGCGGGCCGACGACCGTTATCACCCCGTTACCCTGGCGTGCTGGTTACGTGACCCACTCGGCTGTAGTGTTCTGGTTGTCGGAAGCGAGAGACACACCGACGAGAACGGCAAGACACCTGATCATTCGACTAGGTGAGTGGGAGCTGGACCGCACTCTGTGCCTAAAACAGGCGCTCACTCACTCAAGTCACAAGGGGTCTTGACAGACTCGAAGACAGTCTCTAGATTCGACACCAGAACAGCCCGGAGGAAGCGTCCCTCGAAAGGGGAGCAGCCCGAAGGAAGCGCTCGGCCCTTGAGAACTTCATAGTGTGCAGCTACGGATGCACGGAGCACGCCCACATGGGTGCTTGGACGCACACCGCCACTCGTTGAGAGTGGAGAGCATTCGTAGCGTTCTCTCTTCCGTAGGGGTTCGCCCCTACGGACTAGGACCTAGAGTCCTAGTCTTCCCTAGAGCAGGTGCCTTTCGGGGCACCTGCTCGGCCATGGGGGTGCAGTCCACGGACTGTGTCCCCTTTGGTCAACCAGGGAGGAAGACATGGCGAGAGTCATCGTGTACGCCAAGGCTACGAATGACCTGAGCGGCAACCCGCGAAGGGGGTGGATCATCCCCGGAGCTGGGGTCGACCGTGCCGACATCTTCGTCGATGAGGGGTTCTCGGGCCGACAGGCCCTGTACGACTACTTCGACATCGGCTGGCGCGACTACGACCGGAAGTGGGACTTCGAACGCGAGACGACCGAGGTCACCCTTGAGATCACGGCCAAGCAGTACAAGAAGTTGAAATGATCTGAGAGGGTGCTCGGACGCACAGCTAAGGCTGTGCGTCCCCTGAACCAGTCAGGTTCAACCAGGGAAGGGAGAACAGCATGTGGAACCACGTGTGCACATCGTGTGACGAGGTGAGCACCACGGCAACGCAGTGCTTCTGGTACGCCGGTGAGAAGTTCGACCGCGCTACGTGGGTCGAGACGTGCGACAAGCACGCCGAAGACTGCCGGATGATTGTGTCCATCATGGACATCACCTGTTTCACGAAGGCGGTTCGGGCATGATCTTCGGTGTCTGGAACAGCAAGAGCGCGGTCAGCTTGGACTTCAGGGACAGCATGGAGGCGTTCTCAAGTGAGGGCAGCGCCAAGCAGTCGCTGAAGGGCCGACAGAACGGCCTGGACAGGGTCTCCCGCGTCGAGTTCGACCGGGAGGGCTATGCCACCATCCTCGAGGCCGATCTCTACTCCTTCCTGGGCGAAGAGGACGACTACATCGACCTCTTCTACGGGGTCAAGGTCAAGCACGTCGAGTCCTCATCCGGTCGCGAGTGGTTCAACTGGATCATCGACGACTCCCCCTACGCACGGCTGTACTTCGGCCCGCGTGGTGGAGTCCGCAAGGGGTCCTTCTAATGGAACGCATCGAGACTGGATGCACCGTGTGGTACGACAAGAGCGAGGAGTCCATTCGAACTGAGTGGCACTTCGACCCCGTCTACCAGGGCGTCCTGCAGGCTCGCTTGAGCCTCATCGAGAGGTTCGGTGAGGTGCCGGAGGCTGACTACATCATCCTTCTCCAGGATGATGAGCCCTTCATCCACGAGCTTGTGTGGAATCCGGCGAAGTACAGGCTGTGCCCCGAGTGCTTGGAGCGCAGCGATTGGACCTGCATGTGTGAGGACGACTGATGGCGAGAAGCAAGCGCTTGAAGCTCACTCCACACAGCGCGGGAAGCAGTCAAGGGGTCTGGCGGGTTGTCGACCGCCAGACCAAGCAGGCGTACGCCATCTTGTACCTGCAGAACAGCGGCGGGTACCGCTTCAGGCTTGACAACTACAGTCACCGCCTGTCCAAGGAGTACACCAGCGAGAGCCTGGCTTTGTCGGCGATCGAGAGTGAGGTCTTCTGATGTCCATGATTGTGCGCATCGAGCGCAAGGGATCCACGGAGGCTCCGGCCGGATGGCTGGTCATGGAGTACGGAGAGGCCAACTTCTTCGTGCTTGACGACGGGACCATGGGCGAGAAGGACGTCAACCGCAAGTTCTGCGGTCGAGTCAAGGCCACGATCCGCGTAGACGGATCGGAGTGGAAGAGGTTCCTCTCCAAGGTGATCGAAGGACGATCTGAGTAGTGCTCGGTACGCACAGGCCTTCGGGCCTGTGCGGCCTTTGAACCACTCAGGTTCGCGCAAAGGGAGGAGAGAACCATGATCGAGGACTACGCGGTCGAGGCTAAGCTTGTGATGGAGGGGGACATCCTCCCTCTGTGCGTCGAGGGGTACCCCGGCATTCACGACGATCTGTTCTGCGTCACAGGATACTCCTGGGGCGTCTCGGGTCTCGTGTTCAGCGGGTACAGCCTCCTGTCGGGGGAGAGCACTTCGCTTCCCCCCGTCCGCCCCAGCCAACCCATCGTCATCTTCGAGAGGGTCTGATCATGTTCGGAAAGAAGAGCAAGCCGTTCGAGGCTCAGGCCGACTACCGGGCCGCAGCTGACAACTACCACGGTGAGTGGCTCAGCAACGAGATCACCGGCACCGAGCCCACCATGCAGGACGAGATCCAGACGGCGCTTCCGCGCCGCTGGGAGGTGGAGGAGTCATGAGCCTGTACGTGGTGGAGTACGCCGTCAAGGGCGACCACAACATCAGGGAGGCTCGCGTTGAGTCGAACACTGGGGGGCAGGAGTACTTCAAGTACCACCTGTCCAGGGAGCTGAGCGTCCCCGCCAGTGACATCAGCATCGTGCAGGTGCTCCTGCTGAACGAACCCAGGGAGCGCATGAGCCACTGGGGAAGCTTCTTCAAGAACTAGTGCGACCACTCTTGGTACACAGCCTGAGGCTGTGTACCTTGACGGCATCACACTGGTGTCGAACCCAGGGAAGAGGGAACATGAGCGAGAACGAGACTGAGATCGTCATCAACGGCGTTTCGGTAGCGTCCATTGCGGACTACGCCAAGCGTCGCCACCTTGACGTGTCGTTCGTCCGCAAGCACATCATCAAGGGTGACGACCAGAGTGCGCCCATCGAGCCGGTGTACAAGCTTCAGACCACGCCCATGTACTCCATTGCGGAGATGGATGAGGCGTACCTGACGCGCGGCTCCAAGGGCATCACGCTGGCCTCCATGGGCTACCTCCACCCCGCCAAGAAGGCGGAACTGGAGTCCCGGATCCTTGAGCTTGCCAGCGAGAAGTTCGAGGCCGAGGCAAACCTTCAGGACTCCGGAGAGGAGCTTGAGGACGTCAAGTCCCGCCTGATCCGTGCACAGCGCGACCTGGACGAAGGCAAGAAGCAGTACGCCGAACTCCTGGCGGACTACCAGGCCATCTCCAAGGACCGCGACGAGATGGCGGAGCAGCTGGACAAGATCGAGAGCGGCCACCACAACTAGCAGTGTGCAGGTTCTTTCCACCAGCGCTTCGGCGCTGGTGGTTGGTGTCAGCGCAGTGTTGACTGGGAAGGGAGAACCGTGGCCACAAGCAAGCGGGTGCAGTCGATCATGACTGTGCTCAGAAAGGGATGGCCAGAGGGAACCAGCACGGAAGACGTGGCACTGGACATCCTCAAGGCTCACGACAAGACCCTGGACACGCTATTCCGCCCCATCGGCCCGCCCCTCCGGGCGGGCCTTGCCTTCAAGTCCATCCTAACCACGAAGACTCATTACGTGGCGTGGGTGGGGCTTGACGGGGAGGGGCGGGAGGTTGCCTGGGTCGTGACGGAAGACAGTGACTACGGCTGGGTCGGCTCATCCCACTCTCTCATATGGCGGTGGATCACCGTCGTCAGCGAGAAGGAGACTCGGCGGCGCATCAAGTGCCAGACCATCAAGAAGAACGATGATGGCTCCGAGGAGACGATTGCTGGCTGGGAGAAGGGCAAGGAAGCCCTGAAGAAGTTCCAGGCCAGCGGTGGCACCTACACCATGGACGACGAAGGCTTCATCTGGAAAATCTACCCTACGGGCGTCAGCCGGATTCTCGGCAAGAACGATGCGGGCGTGATCACCGGCGAGAGGATCACCTTTCGTCAGGACGACCAGTACACCATAGAGGCAGTCTTCTGCGGCGGTGCGCTTCTGAGGCACCGCCGCACAGGCCAGATCCTGGCCGAAGAAAACTCCAGTCTCAAGAAGTTCTACAGGGATGGATGGAAGTCGTGACTGTGGAAAAGAAGTATGCCGTCTCGTGGACGGCACCGGATGGCAAGGTCGAGGTCTTTGCCGGTAACGGCGATCTCTCGGTCGCCGAGTGCTGGGCAGAGAGAAACCTGCCGACCGGGACCCACTACACCATGAGTGTCATCGTCTACGGGATGGCGGCTGGCGAGCCGATCGCCAGCAAGTGATCCTGCACGCCATCAACTGGGACCCGCTGTTCTGGCGGGTCCTGGCCATAGACTCAGCAGGGCTGCTCATCACGGCAGCCCTGCTCATCATCGATCGAACCAAGGGAGAAGACGAATGAACTGGCTGACGTTCACCAGCTTCATCGCCATCAGCTGCATCGGCGTGGCTCAGATCCTGTACGCCATCAACTTCGGCCGCTACTCCAACATGGTGTGGGAGCTGGATGCCGCACTGGCCGACCTCGAGGGGCGCGTAAGCGCCATCGATGGCGGGACCGTCAAGAAGTGACTGAGGTGTGAATAGAGCACCGGGGCCCTTCGGCCCCGGTGCTCGGTTGGTACCTCAGTACCAGAGGCGGGGGGAGACTGCGCGAGGCTCACCGATCTTGGTGATCTGCATATATACGGTCACCTGGTTGTTGATCTTGTTGGTCTCAGACTTCCAGCTTGTGACCTTCAGGCCGTAGATGCTCTGGACCTTCTCCACGTCTTCGATGAAGGCCTTGATTTGGTCGCCCGCCTTGACAGCGGCGGCCTTGTCCTCTCGAGCCTTGGTGTCGGCGGCGGCCTTGGTCCTGGCTTCCAGCCGCTCGCGGTCGGCGGCCTCCTTCTTGATCCTGAGAAGCCCCTCCTGGGCTTCGGTCGCCTGCTTCTTGTAGAAGATCCGAGAGGCCTCTTCGGTGCTCGTGTACTTTGGATCCATCAGTAGTTCCCTTCGGTTGCACGCCGTGCGGCGCTGTTGGAGATGGCCCTACGGCCCTTGGAGCGGGTGTCGAACTGCCCGTTGGTAGCTTCGTACGGATCGCTTGGGCGAGGCCCCCCAAGGGCCTCCCTGACGGCGTACACGGCCCTTGTGATGCGACTGTTGCATGCTGCCACCGAGATCCCTCGAGCCTCAGACATGGCGTCCACCGGCCAGGAGAGGTGGTAGTACTCGTGGAGCAGGTCACGCTGGTCGGGGAGGATCTTGTCCAGCGCCGCCTTCACGTCGATGATGGCGGCGAGCCGGTCACCAGTGGCGTTGATGATGGCGGTGGGCTTGCGCTCACTGTCGGACTGGCCGAAGAGCTGCCAGTTGGTGTACTCGTAAACGTCGGGCAGGATGCTGCGGATGGCCTTGGGCGTGTACCAGGCCTGGTCTTCGAAAGAGATCCCGGTCACGGCCTCTCGCTCCCTTATCGCGTACTTGCGGGCCTCCTGATTGAGTGCCGCTCGGATGATGCGCTCGCCTTCCTCTCCCCGCTGCATGTAGTCGAAGAATCGGGGAAGGTTCGCCTGGCAGTGAGCCCACAGCTCCTGCTTGGTGTCAGCGAAGGTGATCTGCGGGTAGGCCCTGGAGGCCTGACCCGCAGCCCAGTTAATCAGCCGGTCGAGATTCATGCCCCTCCTCTTCGTGGAACTTGGCCCACACCTTCAGCGCGGCGGTCTTGACATCGCATCCAGTCGTGAGATGGACCATCCAAGCTTCCTGCTGGACCTTCACCATGTCCGGGTTGTCCGTGTAGAAAGCGATGATCTTGTCGCGCTTCTCTTCGGGTGTCACCACAGCTCCCCGTCATCCAGGTAGAACCGCCCCTTCTGGGCGGTTACCAGCTGCGGATGGGTGTGCTCACCATCCCAGGTGAGGATGCCGAAGGCCTGGCACCACGTGGCGTAGTCCTCGGTGAGGTAGTCAGCCTTGGTGATGTCCATCCCATGGCCCACGTTCATGGTCCACAGGGACTGCAGGCTGTCGCCCGCACCCTTGGCTGTGAAGTTCAGGAGCGGGGTGTGAGTGTGGCCGTAGACGAAGTTCTTCCCGTACTTCAGGACTCGATCGAGTCCGTACTTCCCGGGAACCTGGGAGTACCGTCCTTCGTGGCCATGCCCGGAAAGAGTGTCCTCGAGGAGGTGGTGCACTCCCGACACCACCTCCACTCCGGATGCCCGAAGTCCGGCCAGAGCGGCAAAGTCGAGGCTCCGCAGCGAGGACAGGGCGGGAGCGTACTCGTCGATGTACTTGCGGGTTCGCTCGTCATGGTTGCTGTCCTGAAGTGTGATTTCGATATCGCCCACTGCCTTGCGGAACTGGGCAACGATGCTTGCCGTCTCATCGAAGGCGGCCTGAAGCTGGCCGGAGTACTCTCCTGCCCGCCCCTTGACCCACCGACCCACCTCGGTGGAGTCGGTGAGGTCACCAATGAAATGGAGCTTGTCTGGCTTGAGGTAGCCAGCTACCTTGATGAGCTTCTGGGTGAACTCCCGATCATGCAGAGGTACCTGCATGTCGCTGATCACCAGAACCGTGGTGCTCATAGCGTCCTCCTGGCGTCTGTGTCAAGAGGATCTTACACAATCGGAAGGAGTCCACGCAAATGGACACGTCGCACTACCAGTTCTTCGCCTGCTACCTCAACGAACACAATCGATGCGTCGAGAAGGTCACCACACTCGTGGACGGAAGGATGGAGTCCTTCGTCTGCACCTGCGAATGCCACGACTGATGGCCGTCCGGCTTGACGTCCACTGTAGCCGTGGCGAGCTGATCGACACGTTCTATGACTCGATCTGCGTGAAGTACCCGTTCGAATGCCCCGAGTGCGGCGACACGCGCATGCTCAAGTGGCCGTGGACGATCGCGGCCACGACGGAGGAGGACTGATGGGGTACGTCCTGTTCATCTCATGCGAGAAGGGGGAGCACTCCAAGTGCGTCGTGGCGGACGCTCCCGAGTGCTGCATCTGCACCTGCGAGTGCCACAAGGAGAAGTGATGGCCATCAAGAAGACCTACACCTGCGGTCGATGCGGGATGGAGGTGGAGCCTGAGCGCGCCCGC
>Ga0070712_100000097_pt1 | contig 44184 bp, 31 predicted proteins | sample LARL81metaG_FD_71396 | JGI IMG/M metagenome (GOLD analysis project Ga0070712, IMG submission 71396) | Corn, switchgrass and miscanthus rhizosphere microbial communities from Kellogg Biological Station, Michigan, USA - LAR L8-1 metaG | ecosystem: Host-associated > Plants > Roots > Rhizosphere ...
CACCACGCCAGACTGAAACAGCCCCCTGCAATCACAGACTTTTTCAACACCCACTCCCGATCTCACTCATTGCCCCTGTGGTGAGCTTATCGCCAAATCAATCGTCAATCCGCCGCTTTACAGTCTCCCGTTCTGTGCCCCTTGAAGTGCGCGACGGTCACGACGCCACCTCTGGTCCGGGTTGTCGTCGTCTCGAAGCTGTCGCCGCCGTGGAAAGCCGTTTCGTTGTGTATGGTGTCCGCGCCGCAAACCATCGTTTCAGTCTTTCCTTTGGCATCAATGGCAAAGTCCTTGAGCTGGCACCTGCCGCTCTTGGCGATTGCCCTTTCCGTTTCCGCGCGAATATCTGCTGCCGATCCGTTCGACATTGCCGCGTCTTTTGCGCTGAGGCAAGCATTTCGGGTCGCCGTTTGTCCATCAGCAGTGGTCACAGTGTTTTCCCAATTGCCCGCTCGCATCCTATCTTGTGCATGTAACACAGTTACCGTACTGAAGCGAGATAAAGCGCAGTCGTTAGAGCCGTAGTTTTTGGTACGGTCATTGGAGCCCTCTTTTTCTGATTAGCGTGGGTGGGATTTGTGACGCTGCTCGGTCGTAGTTCAGTCGTGTCCTTAGACTACCACCTATTGCTGTTGCTAAGTCGCCTATCAACACATTCGGCAAAGCTGGGGCTCTATGGCTGCAGGAGAACCTTGGTCGCTTGTCTTGGTCTGGAATGGCATTGGCACGTGCAACCTGGCAGACTGCAATCAGCATGTCTCGTTTCGTAGGAGGCATTTTCTCTGCAAAAGGACGAGATCATCGGAGGGAAGACGCCGAGTGGGTATCCCGGAAAGGAACTCTCGGTTGGTTCTGGCGATATTTCCGGGTAGTGACGCACTATTGTCATGCAATCAACATAGCAACGCCGGATCAACTTGCCTGCTCAATATTGCTCAAGAAGAACGGGAGAGATTTCGATTCAAGTTGACCGGTAGTCTCGCCAGCTCGTGCTTCCCGTTAGCGTCGTGTGCACTCATCCCGCAATGCTCAAAAAGGTAATTTGCGAAATACCCCCCGATAGCGCTCGTCGACCCGGTTCCGTGTGAGGTAACTCGCGATGCGCGAGGCGCAACCACCGATTTCCGCGGCATCAGCATTGCGAACGTGTGAGCTACTGGGGCTATCTCGACGTCGGCTCGGGGAAGAATTGTGTCCACGTTCCAAGGCTCGAAGCGTGGACACCGAAGCAGTCTAAGTCTTCATCAGGCAATGGAGGCCGGTTTTGTAATCTCAAGCTGCGGCTCGAACTTCAACGTGGTTCCAAGGGCGCGCGAAACCAGACACAACTTCTCGGCGCGCTTCAGCAGCTCCAGCGCCCGGTCGCGTTCCTCCGCCGATCCGATCTTCAGGTTCGGACGGACTGTGATCTGTGAAAAGCTGTAGCCGGAGTCCGCCTTGCGTACGGTTCCGCTGGCTTCCACCTGCAGGTCAGTAAAGTCGAATTGCGCACCGCCTGCGATGGCGCGCAAAGTCGTCGTGTAGCATCCCGCAATCGCAGCCAGCAGAAGTTCTTCGGGAGTCCAGCGCCCTTCCAGACCGCCGAATTCCGTGGGCGCCGTGAAGTGGATGGCATTGGGGGCGGAATCTGACTTGGCGAGCCCGGTCCGTCCGGAGGTCCACCATGCAGCAACTCGATATGCGTGCTCGTCAATCATGTCTTTCATCTCCTTAAGATCCTGGTTGTGTTGCATTGGGGGAAAGAGTGCGACTATCTCTAGAGAGAAAGTCGCGCGGCTCAGGCCGCTCCCTCCTTGGAAACCTCAGCTCGCTCACGTTCAATTCTTTCGATCTGAGCACGCAGCCATTTAGCCAGCGCCTCTTCCATCTCCGTCTGGCTGCCGGTGCGATACAAATCCTCCACCGTCTGGCCTTCCTGCGTGACGGGGATAAATCTGCAGGGGATACTTTCTTTCTTCTGCCCATCGGGCACGAACTGGTCGAGCAAGCAGCTCTCGCAGGGATGTGGACGTGCCGGATCGCAGAAGTTTGGACAAATCGGGGAATCTTCAAAAATCGCCGGAGCCCGCCACGGGGCGTGTGGAGACCGTCCGTAGCCTCCGTCCTCCAGGAAACGTAATTCGAAGCGGAGGATGTCAAGAATGTCGCGATCGTCTGTAGCCATAGGGCACCTCAATTGAGCGTCAGGATGCCAGACCGTACCCGGATGCACCGTATATTTGGTCACCGGGAGTAGTGATTTGAATCACAGGGAAATGCGGGTAGTAGCCGCGGCATTCGCTTGCTTGGCCCAATTTTCGCGGATTCCCGAAATGGATCGCGTGATGGGTCTCACATGTGTCGGTGATTTGCATCACACTGTGCAGGAACGGACTTTATTCGCCGGGTGGGCAGCGAGGCCGCCTGGATGCCTTTTCCCGGCTGATAGTGGCTCTATTCAGAAGACTTGTGGAATCACATCTTAGAGTGATCGGGCTCACGTTGCGCGCGAACCGAGCCCAGTACCCACAGCACCAGCATTAATTCAAAAAAGATGTTTCGGAATACCGATTACGGCTCGAATGCGCAGCAGGGATCTGAGGCGAACAGATCGCCGGTCATGGCATAGGCGCGAGCGCGCGATCCTCCGCACACGGTACGCGCGGGACATCGTCCGCACTTCCCTTTCAGCCGCGAACTATCGCGCAAGGAAACAAACAATGGGGAATCGCAATAAACCTCCGCCAGCGATTGCCGGGTCACATTGCCCGCGGCGAGCGGGAGGAATCTACTGGGAAGAGCTTCTCCTCGATGAGAGATAAATACCGATCCTTTGCCATCGTTCACATTCTTCATCGCGCAGGAGATGACGTCCGCCTCGGTCAAACGGCCGCGTGATTCGCGCACGCGCTGCTGCAACAGGTAGCGCTGGTAGTGCTGTCCTTCCGTCGTTTTGATCTGAAAGTGAACGCGCTTCGAAGCCGCATAGAGCTTGGCGAAGATCTCCTCGTGCTCGGGTGCATTGAGCAACGGGCTCGCGTCGTCAGAGCTGGCCGGCACGAAGAAGAATACGTTCCACAACATCACGTCCAGTCGGGTCAGCAGCTCAATCATGGAATCGATGTCGTGAAAGTTGCGGCGCGCCACGATCGTATTTACCTGGATGGGCAACTGCACCTCGTGGCAGGTTCCGATGCATTCAAGAGTGCGGCGGTGCGCCCCGGGCGTTCCCGAATAACTATCGTTGAGCGAGGGAGTGGAGCCGTGCAGCCAGAACCCGGCCCGCATCAGCCCGCTTGCCTTGAGCTCCGCGACGATCCCCGGCTGTAGCGCGAGAGTGGGAATCAATGTCAGCGAGGTTCGCACCGAACGATTGGAAGCAAATGCAATGATCGGGAAGAGGTCGGGACGCGCCAGCGGATCGCCTCCCGTAAGGGCGAGCAATGGCACGTGCATGGCGGCAACCTCTTCAATCAGGTGAAAGGCCTCTGCCGTGGAGAACTGCTCGAGATCTCGCGAGATCTTCCTCTTCGACTTGGTCCCCGCTTTCGAGCCGCGGGCACGCGTTATCTCCCAGGTCACTTGCAACGGCCGTGGACGCATCGTCTGCGTGGCGAGGCGACTTCCTTCGGCCTTGCCAGCGACCATTCCTTTCCCGGAATGCGCGCTGGACTCCATGCGGTTCATCGTAGGAATCGTTGACCTCATGAGCCGTGCCGTACTGCACAGGAGAGTGTGATAACCATCACAATCAAAAGAAGAAAGGCATGTGATTTGCATCACAGGCCGGAGTGACTTCTCGCATACATTCCCTTCCGGCTGACATGCGAACCTACGCCTGCGAGTGAGTTCTCAGGGTACGGGACGGAAACACGATTCGCTGCAATCCTGATCTTCGGGATCGAGGCGGTGAAGCAATGGGCGAGCCCTGCTCTGTGATATCGTGCGAAGCAAAAATTTCTTCCTCAGGAGGAAGCAAGTCAATGAAACACCTCTCCTTGAAACCCGTACTTGTCGCGTTATTGGCATTTGGCCTGATCGCTACCTGCTCTTCGCCGGCTTTCGCAGATGACGCAGCGGCCACCTACAAAGCAAAATGCGCCATGTGTCATGGTCCGGATGGCAAAGGCTCGGCGGCCGGTACGAAGATGGGCGCCCGCGATTTCGGTTCCGCAGAGGTCAAAGCTGAAACGGATGCGCAGCTCACCGACATCATCAACAAGGGTAAGGGCAAAATGCCCGCGTACTCGGGCAAGCTAAAAGACACGGAGATCAAAGACCTGGTCAGCTATGTCCGTGGCCTGGCCAAGTAACAACTCTAAAGGCGAAGGCGGCCGCATTGCCGCCAGTAAAAAGCGCTTGATTCTGAAGAAACGGCGGGTGAGAGCATGTCCACGCGAACAATACGGAATCTCTTTGCGCCTGGAGTTGCCCTCACCTTCCTTTTAGCGGCGGGCGCGCTTCAGGCAGCGTCCAAGAAAGACCCTCCCAAGCCCACAGTCGAGGAATGCCTCGCCTGCCATAGCGACGCCACACTGTCGCACGAGGTTAACGGAAAGCCGGTAAGCCTTCACGTCGATCCGCAGCGATTCAAAGATTCCATCCACGGCAGCATGTTTACTTGTGTGGACTGCCACACGGACGTAAAGAGCTCGGCCCACGAGACGCCTCCGCAACACATCACTTGCGCGACCTGTCACGCCGATCAGCAGGCAGCGTACGAGCGCAGCTTCCACGGCAAGGCCGTTCAGGGCGGAAACAGCAATGCCGCGACGTGTGTCGATTGCCATGGCAGTCCGCATGAACTATTGCCGGCCAGCGACCCGAAATCGCGTGTGAACCACGCCAGTATTCCTGCGACTTGTGGAACGTGCCATAGTCAGAAATTCGTCATGGACGGCAGTGGTCTCAGCGTACAGACAGTGGCTTCTTATCAGCAGAGCGTCCACGGGCACGCGGTAGCTAATGGCTCGGACAAGGCCGCAGTCTGTACGGACTGCCACGGCACGCACGAGATACTCGACGCAAAAGACTCGAAGTCTCCGATCTTCAAGTTCAACGTTCCATTAACCTGCGGCAAGTGCCACGACCAGATTTCGAAGGAGTTTCAGCAGAGCATTCACGGACAGGCGATCGCCAAAGCGAACTGGCAGGCGCCAGTCTGCACCGACTGTCACGGAATCCATTCCATAAAGGCCCACACCGATCCTAATTCTCCCGTGTCAGCGCAGAACGTGGCGCAGTTGACCTGCGCCCGCTGTCACGAAGGAGTCAGGCTCTCGCAGGAATTTGGAGTGGCAGGACGAAGGGAAACGACCTATCTCGCCAGCTATCACGGGTTGGCCTCTCGCCTGGGGTCGCAAGTCGTCGCGAACTGCGCCAGCTGTCATGGGACTCATAGCATCTTCCCCTCCAGCGATCCGCGTTCGACGATCCATGCTTCGAACCTGGCGCGCACCTGCGGGCAGTGCCATCCCGGCGTGACCGAGAAGTTCACATCCGCCAAAGTGCACGTTGACGCGCCCCTTTCCGCCGATGTCGGCAGCAAGGCGGTTCGCTGGATTCGCCGCCTCTATCTGGGAATGATCTTTGCCGTGATCGGCGGCATGCTGCTGCATAATTTCATCATCTGGCGCTCCAAGCTGATTGCGCGGCGTAGGTTGGACAGGCACTTCGTGACCCGCATGCCGTTGCGCTTCCGGCTGCAACATGCCACGCTACTCACTAGTTTTATCGTGCTCGTGTTGACCGGATTCGCACTGAAGTTCCCGGATTCCTGGTTCGCGTCGATGCTGTCGCTGGGCGAGCACATGCGGCAACTGGTACACCGTGTCGCAGCCGTGGTTCTTATCGGCGTCAGCGTCTATCACCTATTTGACGCCATCCTTACACGCGAGGGCCGGCGCCTAGTGCGCGACCTGTTCCCCACGCTGGACGATGTGTTGGGCGCATGGCAGAATCTCTCGTACTATTTAGGTTTCTCCAAGAGCAAGCCGGAATTTCCGCGCTTCAATTACGCGGAAAAGGCTGAATACTGGGCGCTGGTCTGGGGCATGTTCGTGATGGCTGGAACGGGCGTCATGTTGTGGGCGAAGGTTTTCTTCGGAAATCACCTTCCGCGCTGGTGGCTCGACATCGCCACGGCGATTCACCTTTATGAAGCAATATTGGCGACGTTGGCCATCATTGTCTGGCACTTCTATCAGGTGTTTCTCGACCCAGACGTCTATCCCATGAACTGGGCATGGTGGGATGGGAAGATGACTTTGCACCACTACCGCGACGAGCACGGGCTGGATGACAATCCTGTGATCGAAACGGTACGCGAAGAGCAAGAATCAACAGAGGAAGAATCGGAGCCAACTGAGGTCAAGCATGGACACTGAGAAGACTCCACCGCCTGTGGTGGAACCCTGGCATCGCTCGCGCATGCTGCTGCGCAATCCAGTCAGCCTCGCGGGCGTGGCGCTGGCGATCGTCAGCCTGGCCAATGTTTTCATTTTCTTCCTCATCGACCAGATCGCGACCAAGCCAAGCCCTTACATCGGCATCCTCGCCTACATGGTCTCGCCGGGTTTTCTGATTCTCGGTCTGCTACTGATGCTTGCTGGGGTGCTGCTGGAGCGGCGCAAGAAACTGGAGCCGTCTTCGTTTTATCCGCGTATCGACCTGAACGATGGCACGCAGCGCAAAGCGGTCATTTCTTTCACAACTTTCCTGTTGGTGTTTGTAGTCGTCAGTGCTGCCGGCAGCTACAAGGCTTACGAATTCACCGAATCTACTTCGTTCTGCGGACAACTTTGTCATACGGTAATGATTCCGGAATACACGGCCTACCAACTCTCCCCGCACGCTCGCGTTGCCTGCGCGGAGTGCCATGTGGGCCCTGGTGCAACCTGGTTTGTGAAGTCGAAATTGTCGGGCAGCCGCCAGGTTTTTGCGACGATATTTAATACTTTCCCGCGGCCGATCCCGTCTCCCGTCGCAAACCTGCGCCCAGCGCAGGAAACCTGTGAGCAATGCCACTGGCCGAAGAAGTTTTACGGCGGGCAGTTAAAAGTATTTTCGCACTACGGCAGTGACGAGAAGAACTCTCTGCGCCAGATACGCATGATCATCAAGACGGGTGGCGGAGATCCCGCGACAGGCGCTCCGGAAGGCATTCACTGGCACATGAATATCGGCAACAAGATCGACTATGTTGCGACCGACGACAAGCGCCAAGTCATTCCATACATTCACGTAGAGGATCTACAGGGTCGCGTCACCGAGTATTACGCGAAAGATTCGCCCCTGAAGAAGGATCAAATTGCCAAGTCGCCACGCCATCACATGGATTGCGTCGACTGCCACAACCGTCCGACACATATTTATGTTCCGCCGGATGAAGCCGTTGACCAGGCCATGCTGGCGCGCCGCATTGACGCTTCCCTGCCCTCCATCAAGCAGGAGGCGGTCGCGGTGCTGGCTGCCCCGTACAAGACCAACGACGAAGCCATGCGCAGCATCGCGAGCGGGATCGACAGCTTTTACGCGACGAAGTACGCGGACGTTGCCAAAGCGAAGCAACTGGAGATCCGCAACGCTGTTACTGAAGTTCAGCAGATCTATAGCCGGACCACCTTCCCCGACATGAAGCTCAATTGGCAGACGCATCCCAACAACCTGGGACACTACTACTCTCCAGGATGCTTCCGTTGCCATGATGGCCAGCACGTCAGTGCCGATGGACGCGTTGTCAGCAAAGATTGCAATCAGTGCCACACTATGTTGTCAGAGTCAGACGACACGATTACGGCGGCAACAGCACCCGCACCATCTTTCCAACATCCGGTGGATATTGGCGATCTGACGCAGGTCAACTGTGCCGACTGTCACACCGGCGGAACCGGACCGTAACCCGACGGGCAGGTCACACCACCAGCAGCACTGAGCGGCAACCATCCAATTCGGCACATCGATTCTGTAACGGAATGCCGTCTGGATACACCATTCCTCAGAGAAATCCGATTGCCTGGCGCTAGTAAGAGGGAGCCCGAATCAATGGGTCTCGAACAGGCGCGACGGCGCGATATCTGGGGAGAATCCGATGGTTACAAATCCATCATTTTCCAGCCTGCACGCGGGGCTTGACTATCCCTACAAAATGCGAGAACCTCAGCGACACTTCCTCATTGAAGTGGGGGCGCAGGTCTAGTGCCGACGTTGTCTTCGTTAATCATCGCCGCGGAAGCTGGGGACAGTTCCGCAACCGAGACCTTGTTCAGTGCTCTTTATACAGAACTACATCGCATGGCGAAGCGGGAACTGTCGCGACGCGGTGGCGATGTCACGCTGAGCGTGACGACTCTGCTTCATGAAGCCTATCTCGATATGGCAAGCCGCGAGTCCGTATTCCCGGACCAGAATCGCTTTATGGGATATGCCGCTCGCGTCATGCGCGGACTCATCATCGACCATGCCCGCAACCGCCAGGCGCAGAAACGTGGTGGCCAGTTCGAGATCACGTCTCTGAATAACTCGCACGTAGGCGACGTGGCCGATGAAGGCGAATTGACGCGCATCAGTGAAGCGCTCGATAAGTTGGCAAAAGTGGATTCCGAACTCGCGGAACTGGTGGACCTGAAGTTTTTCTGCGGATTTTCCTTCGCCGAAGTTGCGGTTATGCGCAATCTGTCAGAGCGAACGGTGCAGCGCAAATGGGAGAAGGCAAGAATCTACCTGCATCGGGAGTTACGAACCGACCTGCGGTTGTGAGGTAACGATGTCTACGCTGAGCCCTGATCAGTGGAGCCTGCTGAATACTTATCTCGACAAAGCACTGACCCTTTCGGAAACGGATCGCGCCCGGTGGCTCGATGCGCTGCGCAACGAGAATGCCGGAGTCGCGCACCAGCTAGAAGAACTTCTCAAAGAGCACAAAGCCGTCCGCAAAGAAGGATTTCTGGAAGGAACCCCGGTCACAATGCGGGAAGCTCCGGGACTCGCGGGGCAAACGGTCGGGGCCTACCGCCTGGTCGCGGCCATCGGACAGGGCGGCATGGGAACCGTCTGGCTAGCGGAGCGCAGTGATGGGCGCTTTGAGCGCAAGGCAGCGGTCAAGTTTCTCAGCACGAGCCTGATTGGCGGCGGTGGCGAAGAACGATTCAAGCGCGAGGGCGCCATCCTGGGACGCCTTTCCCATCGCAACATCGCTGAACTCATGGATGCCGGCGTCAGTTCCGCCGGGCAGCCATATCTCGTCCTCGAATATATAGAGGGTGAACCGATTGACGTTTACTGCGATATGCACAAGCTGGATGTGCGTGCCCGAATCCGCTTGTTTCTCGGCGTGCTTGAAGCAATTGCACACGCGCACGCCAACCTCATCATTCATCGTGACATCAAGCCGACGAATGTGTTGGTAAGCAAAGAAGGATCTGTAAAGCTGCTGGATTTTGGAATTGCCAAGCTGCTCGAAGGGGAAGGGCAACCGGGTGCCGCCACCTTCATCACGCAAGAAGCGGGTTCAGCGTTTACACCATTGTTCGCCGCGCCCGAACAACTGACCGGCGGCGCAGTCACCACAGCGACGGATGTTTACGAACTGTCGGTCCTTTTATATGTGCTGCTAACCGGACGGCATCCAGTCGGCTCCGGGGCGAGTTCTGCCGCAGAGGTACTCAAGGCCATTGTTGAAGCAGAGGTTCCCCGCCCATCGGCCACGCTCGCCTCCGAGTCGGCAGACGTCGCGGCCCAGAACCGAGGCACCACTCCCGACAAATTGCGGCGCCAGTTGTCCGGCGATCTCGACGCCATCGTACTCAAAGGGTTGCGCAAGGATCCGAGTCAGCGCTATGTGACAGCCGAAGCATTCGCGGAGGATCTGAGGCGATATCTCGCGGGCGAGGCTGTCATCGCGCAGCCGGAAAGCTCCTGGTACCGCACGAAGAAGTTTCTTTCGCGACAACGATGGGCCGTGGCTTCGGTCGCCTCGGTCGTACTCGCTCTGGCTGCAGGACTGAGTGCAGCTCTCTGGCAGGCTCACGTCGCGAAGAATGAATCGCGCGTAGCCAAAGCGATGGAGGGCTTTCTCGAGGATATCTTTCGAGCTAACACCTCATCGCAGGATGATCCTGTCAAGGCACGGCAGACGACCGCCCGTGAATTGCTCGATATTGGGTCGCGGAAGATTGATCAGGAAATGAGAGACGTACCGGAGGCGAAGCTCAGAACCCTAAGTACGCTCGGGTCCATGTATTCCGATCTCGGCTTGGGCGAACAGTCGGCCACCCTGCGCCGGAAACGGGTTGACCTGGCGCGCAGCCTCTACGGTTCCAATTCTCTGGAACTGGTCGAACCTCTAATCCAACTCGGAGCCGCAATGCACACATCAGGCTCCATGACGGAGCGGGAACAGGTGCTGCTCGAAGCGAAACGGATTCTCGATGAGCACCATGATTTGACCTCCGAACAGCGAGGGGATCTCGACATCATGCTGGCGCAGCACTATGAGAGTTCTGACCTGAAGTTGGCCGTGGAGTATGGACGCCAGGCGGTGGAAGTTTACCGGAGATATCCGAAGGCCAGAATGGCGCCGGAAGCGTTGTATGAGGAGGCATTGATGCTTCCCATGTTAGGTCGCTCGCGTGAGGCCGAGCCACTGCTGAAAGAAGCGATTCAACTCTCGATCAAGATCGACGGAGATCCCAACATAAGTTTGGCGCGGTTCTATGCCTACATAGGCCAGGCACAACAGGATTTAACCGAGTTCGCCGCGGCCGACGAGAGCCTCCGCAAGGCCCTGGATGCTGCCCGGAAGCTGAATGGCGAGGACCACGTTGACACGCTCGAAACCGAGTTGCGCCTCGGAGCATTTCTCATCGCCACCTCCCGAACAGCGGAGGGTCTGGAGCATACAGCTCGCGCCAAAGACATCTTGCTTCGTACCCATCGCGATGACGATCCCTTTTTCGCGCCTCAAGCGTATCTCGAATATGGCCGCGGCCTAGCTAATGTCGGCAGGTGGGAGGAAGGACTCGGTTATGTTGAGAAAGCGGTCGAGAATCGCCGCAAAAACCGTCCGGGCACACGCTACCTGGCGCAGATGCTTTACCTGCAGGCCTACATTCTTATCGACATGGGCCGTTATTCCGAAGCGTCACGATTAATCGACGAAGCCGATGTCATCGCCAAGAAGACCAACTATCCAACACCCTACATGGCAGCCGACGAACGGGCGAGACTGCTCATCGCAACCGGCCGGAGTGGGGAGGCCGATGCGGCTCTGGATGCTTTCCATCCACCGCCGCCCGTCCAAGGAACACTGGAGCTGGATTCTTTGCGGGTGCAGGTGTCCCGGGCAGAAAATGCGTTCGCACGAGGTGACGCCGAAAACGCCAGGCGGGTCGCGGCACAGGTCCTGCAGGAGCTTTCAAACAGTGCGGCTCGGGACTATTTGAAGTGGCTGGAAGCTCGCGCGGCGCTCGTTCAAGGATTGGCAAACCTGCAACTCGGCCATCCCTCTGACGCCCTGCCGCTGCTGCAACGAGCCGTCGAATTGCGACAGAGTATGCTCGATGCCACGAGTCCGCTGTTGGCGCTGGCTCGAATCGGGCTGGCCAACTGCTACCTCGACCTCGGCGAATCAGATAAGGCGCAGGCCCTCTCAGACGCCGCGGCTAAAGCTATCGTTTCGCACCATGAAATCGGAAACCAATATCTGAAGCCATTAAAGGACTTACAGGCCCGTCTCCGTCGCGGCTCCTCCTCCCATCGCGCCGGCTGATTGCGCACCACACTTTCTTGTTTCCCATGTCGTGTTTTGTCGGCTGTTTCCGCTTTCTCTAGTAGACACGGCCCTGAACGGGGCGTTTCGGGTGGAGTATATAGTCCCGAACAGGAAGGGGGAGGTTGTATGAGGTATCCGGGCAAGCTTCTAGCACTTACGGCTGGCGCGCTTTTGATCGGGCTCAGCGCACAGGCGCAGTTGATCGATAACACGCAAGCGCCGAATACGGCTGGCGCCGGCATCAACAAGTCTCTGACTGACGAGGTCGGGGCAGGCCGCGGCAACGTGATGATGCCGAACTCTTCGATGTACATCATCAATCGAGATCCGTTTCGCTCGATTCGGCGCGGACGGCAACTGTTCCAGCGGAAATTCACGCAGGCGCAGGGAGTCGGTCCGACTGTGGGAGATGGCGTCGGGGACATCAATACCGATATAGCGATTGGCGCTGGTTTGTCCGACAGCTGTGCAGGTTGTCACGGGCGTCCGCGCGGTTCGGGCGGAGCGGGCGGCAATGTGGCCACTCGTCCCGACAGCCGGGATGCTCCGCATCTATTTGGCCTCGGTCTGAAGGAGATGCTGGCCGACGAAATGACGACCGACCTGCGGTCTACACGGGACCTTGCAGTGGCCCAGGCGCAACAGAAGAAGAGGTCTGTCACACTGAAGCTTTCAAGCAAAGGCGTGCAGTTCGGCAGCATAACCGGGAATCCGGACGGATCAGTCAACCTTTCGAATGTAGTCGGCGTCGACTCCGATCTGCGGATCAAGCCGTTCATGGCTGAAGGATCGACCATCTCGATACGCGAGTTCGTGGTCGGTGCACTGCACAAAGAGATGGGGCTGGAAGCCTCTTCTGATCCGGACCTCACCACGGCGAGTGCGGGAGGACGCGCGGTCACACCTGCGGGGATGGTGCTTGATGGCTCCAAAGACAAGATCTCTGCTCCTCCAGCTCCTGATCCGCAAAATGGAAATGAGGTGGACGCGGCGCTTGTCGATTACCTCGAGTTCTATCTCATGAACTATTTCAAGCCAGCTCACTATCAGCAGACCGACCGCACGGAACGCGGGCGTTCCGTCTTCAACCGGATCGGATGCGGATCGTGTCACGTCGGCGACCTGACGATCAACCACGATCGGCGCGTCGCCGATGTCGAGACCAACTACGATCCCACCCACGGAGTATTCAACAGCTTGTTTGCGACGGCGAGTCCGCTGCTTTACACCTGGGACGACGGGAGCGGCTTCCCTGTGATGAAGCAGGCCGCGGGAAATTCGTTCGTGGTGAAAGACATCTTCACCGACTTCAAGCGCCACGATCTGGGAACGAATTTCTACGAACGCAACTGGGACGGAACGATGCAAACCCAGTTCCTGACACGTCCGTTGTGGGGCGTGGGCAGCACCGGTCCGTATGGGCATGATGGGCGCAGCATGACGCTCAACGACGTGATTCTTCGTCACGGAGGCGAGGCTCTGAAGTCGCGGAATGCTTATGCAGGGCTGTGGCCTGGCGCTCAGGACAACCTGATTGCATTTCTGAACTCGCTGGTGTTGTTTCCACCGGACGATACGGCATCGACGCTTGATCCAGCGAACCCGGCGAAACCGAACTTTCCGCAGTACGGGCACGGCAGCATCAAGTTGACAGTCCTGTTCAACGATCCGAGCGATCCGGAATAGGTGTACGACGCGAGCGGCCTGGGAATTCTGGGGGAGAATTCTCGGGTCTCGCTTGCTGTGTCAAGCGTTCGGGAATCGGCCCGGAAGCGTATGTGAAAGAAGCTCAGAAACTCCATTCTTCTGAGGTGAACAATGAAAAATTCAAGATCGCTCTCGTTCGTCGTAGGTCTGATGGCCTTGGCACTTTGCGGGTCGACGTCCCGAGTTCAGCCGGATGGCTCGATGAAAACTGAACATGAGGCTGATGAGCAAATCATCCGTCAACTCAATTTGGAATGTTTGCACGCGCACGATGGTGGAGACGCCGCAACCCTCGATCGCATTGAGGATTCCGACTTTACCCTCTCCGGCGATTTTGGAGTGGTCAGCAAGCAAGAGCAACTGGATGAAGTTCGCAAACGAACCCGCAAGCCGGAAGTGATCACACGGACGATCGATCCGCAGGTATTCCGGTTTTATGAGGGTGTCGCATTGGTTACGGAAACCGATCGGCCTACGACCAAAGATGGGACTTTTGCATTTCAATCGACGGAAGTATGGGTGCATCGGGGTGATTCCTGGAAACTCACACACCTGCACTATTCGCAGTTGGAAGAGAAGAAGTAAGGCGCGCGTGCGTGTGGCATGGAGAGCAGCGATGTTTACAACGCTCACAGGATTGGCAGCTTTGTCGTTCAGCATCGGTGGATATTTCATGAAGCTGTCAGCCGGCCTGACTCGCCTTCGCCCGACCGTAATCATGGTGGTCTTCCTCTCAATCGGCACGGTGCTGCAGACGGTTGCCATGCGCGGGAGCAGATGGCAATCACTTATATTGCGGTTTTAGGATTTGAAGCCATTAGCGCTCTCGCACTGAGCATCATTCTGCTGCACGAGAGCGGCTCGCTCGCCAAGTTCGCGGGCGTTGCATTTGTGTTGGCAGGAATTGCCCTTCTCCGAACAGGAAAGTTCTGACCGGACCATACGAAATCAATTTTGGAAGTTGGGTGTCATGAAGTTAATTTCCGAAAGCTCTTCTCAGGAATCGGGACTTCAACCGGATGCAAGGCCGGCACGGCAACGATTCCTCGCGGAAAAAGCAACGACTCCGCGTGCGGCTGTGGCGCTCACCGCGCTGAGCAGCGTGAACCGGATCAGAGAACTCTTCGGGCGGATGCGGAGATGGATCTATTCGCAAGCGAAGAGCAGAACAGGGACTTTCAGCATGCCTCGTTCATCCCGCTTGGAGGAAAACCGGTAAGTCGTTTCTGTCTGTCGCCAGTGGATGGTCGAAAATTTTCTGACGACCCGATTTCCGTAAAATCCTAGAAACAATGGAGTTGCTTGGACCTAGGCGCCAGCAATCCTCGTAAAATATTGAGCCGATTCAACTTACACGCAAAATATTGGTTTCACAGGACTTAGCAGTGGCTAATTCCTCGCTCCTTTGCTTGCTTCGATTGAGTATTCTCACGTCTCGCAAATGCTGCGAGACATGGGGCACCCCTGTTTGTTTGCGCGGGGCCCTTATTTTCCACAACAAAAACTCCTTTGGTTTGAGCCGATCGAGGACTGATTTGCGCCTCTTTGGGTAGCGAGGAAAACGAGCGATGGATGTTGAGAATCGACGCTTCCCCTTCCCGCATGGATAACGGGAACGGGACTGTTACCGACAATTTGACTGGCCTGGTCTGGTTGCAGGACGCGGGATGTCTTGGGTCGGAGCTATGGAGCGATGGCCTTGCTTCCGTTAGTCAACTCGCGTCCGGAGCATGCGGACTCAACGATGGATCTGCGGTTGGCGATTGGCGCATGCCGAATCTAGTGGAACTGGAGAGCTTGATTGATGCGTCTGCGGCGAGTCCTGCACTGTCGGCAAATCATCCGTTTGCGAATGTTGGTGGCGGTGTGTACTGGAGTTCGACGAGTTACTACGGCGGCGTGGCAGGGTCTTCGAAAGCGTGGGCGATTCGTATGAGTGACGGGCGGTATATGAATGATGTGAACGCGAACATCAAGGCCTCATCGATGAACGCGGTGTGGGCGGTCAAGGATTCGGGGAGCGCGGGTGGCGTTCAACTACAAGCTACGGGCTTTTACGTTCCTTACGCTGAGGGTGATGATGGCGGCGTGCAGGCTGGTGTGCCGCTGATCTTTCCTCGGTTTATCGATCGGGGTGATGGCACAATCACGGACACGATGACGGGACTCGTCTGGCTTAAGCAGGGGGACTGCGTTCGGGGACAATGGTCAGACGCGCTGGACTCGGTGAATGCGCTGGCCAGTGGACAGTGCGGATTGACGGACGGATCGACTGCCGGACAGTGGCGTATGCCCAATCGCGCGGAACTGCTGAGCCTTGCGGATCGCGCCCAGACGAATATGGCGCAGTATTTCGATTACACGTATGTCAATAAGGACGGCACGATTTTTCAGGCGCCCATTTTTACGAATTACATTGAGACTGAGCATTACTGGACTTCTACTACTGATGCTTCCGATACGAGGGAGGCTTGGACTGTTTACAGTTGCGATTTCGGGGTTTACGACGTTCCTAAGACCGCGGTTGGGTATACGCTTGCGGTCCGTTGACCAACGCTTTGTGTAGAATTCGCGCTTCCAATCGCTACTGGACCGTTACAGCGTCAGCCCCGCGCCAACAAACTTCCGCTGGGGCGCCCCGGACGAAGGCGTCCGGGGCTACATAAACACAGTTAGGCTTTGTCGTAGAACTTCAGGGCCATGGCGGCATGGGTGGCGGCGCCTCCGGCTCTTAGGGCTGCTGCCAGGAACGAGCTTTCGACTATCTCTTCCCTCGACGCGCCTGCTCCCTTGGCGGCTTTCGCGTGGACTTCGATGCAGTAGGGGCACTGCGTTGTACATGCCACCGCCAGCGCGATAAGTTCGCGATATTTCCTTGAAATGGCGCCATCTTCGCGGCCAACGATCTTGTCGAGGTTGAGCCAGGCGGTGAACTCCGTGGGAGCTAGCTTGCTCATCTCCTTCAAAAGCCGGAGATCGGCAGGGTCATGGTAGTGATCGGGCAATCTATTCCTCCTGAAAATAGCTGTTGCAAAACAACCGACTGCTAAGTTTACAGGACGCAAGGACTTGCTGAATTCATGTGATTTCAATCACACCCCGGTGTGAATCTACGTCCCGACATCGCCCCCCGGCATCGGGCATCCTCTATCTATCGCAGGACCACCGAGTGGTTCCCGTCGAGATAACTGAACGGGGGATTACATGAAGCGCAAGTTCAAGACGATGGACGGCAACGAGGCCGTCGCGCACGTCGCTTACCGGGTAAACGAAGTTATCGCGATCTATCCCATCACGCCTTCGTCGCCGATGGGCGAGTGGGCCGATGAGTGGGCTTCGCAGGCGGTGCCTAATGCGTGGGGAAGCATTCCTCATGTGGTCGAGATGCAGAGCGAGGGAGGCGCGGCAGGAGCCGTGCATGGTGCACTGCAGACCGGATCACTGGCAACGACGTTCACGGCGTCGCAGGGATTGCTGCTGATGATCCCCAACATGAACAAGATTGCCGGCGAACTGACGCCAGCGGCGTTCCATGTGACGGCGCGTACAGTGGCCACCCATGCGCTGTCGATCTTCGGCGATCACTCGGACGTGATGTTCTGCCGCACGACGGGATGGGCCATGCTGTGCTCGAACTCGGTGCAGGAGGCGATGGACCTGGCGCTGATCGCGCACGCGGCGTCGCTGGAGACGCGAATTCCCTTCCTGCATTTCTTTGATGGATTCCGGACGTCGCACGAAGTCAGCAAGATCGAGATGCTGAATGAAGACGACATGCGGGCCATGATCAATATGGAGCGGGTGATCGAGCATCGGCAGCGGGCGCTGTCACCGGATCATCCGGTGCTGCGCGGTACGGCACAGAATCCTGACGTGTTCTTCCAGATTCGCGAGACGGCAAACAAGTACTACGACGCGGCACCTGCCAAGGTGCAAGAAGTAATGAACAAGTTCGCTGAGATCGTCGGGCGGTCGTATCACCTGTTCGATTACGTGGGCGCGCCGGATGCGGAGCGCGTGGTTGTCGTCATGGGATCGGGCGCGGAAATTGCGGATGAGACGGTGAACTGTCTCAATGCACGTGGGGAGAAAGTTGGCGTGCTGAAAGTGCGGCTGTATAGGCCGTTTTGTGTGAAGTCGTTTATGGAGGCATTGCCGCCGACGGTTCGCCAGATCGCGGTCCTCGACCGGACGAAGGAGTCCGGTGCGATCGGCGAACCGCTGTATCTGGATGTGGTGAACGCAGTTCACGAAGCGATCAGCAAAGGATATCCAGTTCCCGCTGCGTTCTCGACTAACGCTCGCTCCGCTCGCGGGACGGACGAAGGCGTCCGTCCCTACACGATTGTTGGTGGACGCTACGGGCTGTCATCGAAGGAATTTACACCGGCAATGGTCAAGGCCGTGTACGACAACCTGAAGAAAGCACAGCCGAAGGACCATTTCACTGTCGGCATCAACGATGACGTCACGCATACCAGCCTTGATTACGATGCAACGTTTTCGACGGAGCCGGACAGCGTGGTTCGCGCGATGTTTTATGGACTCGGAGCCGACGGCACCGTCGGCGCTAACAAGAACTCGATCAAGATCATCGGCGAGAACACCGACAATTATGCGCAGGGATACTTCGTTTATGACTCGAAGAAATCCGGGGCGATGACTGTCTCCCACTTGCGATTTGGACCGCAGCCAATCAAGTCGAGCTATTTGGTATCGAAAGCTAATTTCGTGGCTTGCCATCAGTGGATCTTCATGGAGCGGTACGACATGCTGAGCTCGCTGGTGGAAGGCGGCGTGTTCCTGCTGAACAGCCCATTCAGCACGGACGAAGTCTGGGATCATCTGCCGCGCGAAGTGCAGCAACAACTCATCGCGAAGAAAGCCAAGTTCTATGTGATTGATGCTTACCAGGTTGCGAAGGATACCGGCATGGGATCGCGCATGAACGTGATCATGCAGGTCTGCTTCTTTGCGATTTCGAAGGTTCTGCCGAGAGATGAGGCCATCGAGGCCATCCGCGAATCCATCCGCCACACGTATGGCAGGAAGGGCGAAGAAGTCGTCAAGAAAAACATGCTGGCCGTGGACGAGACCCTGGCGCACCTGTTTGAGGTAAGAGTCCCGGCAGCGGTCACTAGCAAGGTTGAGCTTCCTCCAGTTTTCCCGGGAGCACCGAAATTCGAGCGCGATGTTCTGGCTACGATCTACTCAGGAAAGGGCGACGAGCTGCCGGTAAGCGCTTTTTCCTGCGATGGAACATTCCCAACGGCGACAGCGCAATGGGAAAAACGGAATCTCGCGCTCGAAATTCCGGCCTGGGATTCGAAGATCTGCATTCAGTGCGGAAAGTGCGCGATGGTTTGCCCGCATGCCGTCATCCGGATCAAGGTGTATGACAGCAAGGAACTGGCGGGCGCTCCGGAGACATTCAAGTCCAGCGATGTGCGCGACAAAGAATGGGCGGGGATGAAGTACACAATCCAGGTTGCGCCGGAAGATTGCACAGGATGCGGGGTTTGCGTCGATGTCTGCCCGGTGAAGAACAAGAGTGAAGTGCGGCTGAAAGCGATCAATATGGTTCCGCAGCCGCCGTTGCGGGCGCCGGAGAAAGAGAATTGGGAATTCTTCCTGAAGATTCCTGAGCTCGATCGTCGCAAGATCAAGGTAGGGACGATCCGTCAGCAACAGGTGCAGGAACCGCTGTTTGAGTTCTCGGGCGCCTGCTCGGGATGCGGCGAGACACCTTATGTGAAGTTGGTCTCGCAGCTTTTCGGCGATCGCGCTGTTGTAGCTAATGCAACCGGATGCTCGTCAATTTACGGCGGGAACCTGCCGACGACGCCCTGGGCGAAGAATGCTGATGGACGCGGTCCGGCCTGGTCGAACTCGCTGTTTGAAGACAACGCTGAATTCGGACTTGGGTTCCGTGTATCGATCGACAAGCAGACCGAGTATGCGCAGGAACTGGTGCGGCGACTCGCGGACGACGTCGGCGAGAATCTCGCGACTGATCTGATCACAGCCAAGCAGAAGGATGAATCTGACATCTACGATCAGCGCCAGCGGGTAGCGCTGCTGAAAGAGCGGCTGCAGAAGGTAAACAAACCGGACGCCAAGCAGCTTCTCGCTGTGGCCGACATGCTCGTCAAGAAGAGTGTGTGGATCATCGGCGGCGACGGATGGGCGTATGACATCGGCTACGGCGGCCTCGACCACGTTCTGGCGAGCGGGCGCAACGTGAACCTGCTGGTGCTCGACACCGAGGTTTACTCGAATACTGGCGGGCAGGCATCGAAGTCGACTCCTCGGGGAGCTGTGGCAAAGTTTGCCGCTGGCGGCAAGCCCGGACCGAAGAAAGATCTCGGCATGATGGCCATGACTTACGGGAACGTGTACGTCGCTAGCGTGGCTATGGGCGCGAAGGACGAGCACACGCTGAAGGCGTTCCTGGAAGCCGAAGCGTATGACGGGCCGAGCATCATCATCGCGTACTCGCACTGCATCGCGCATGGCATTGATATGACGACGGCGATGACGGACCAGAAGGTGGCGGTCGAGTCCGGACAGTGGCTGCTGTATCGGTATCACCCGGAGAAGGCAGAGATTGGGGAGAACCCACTGTCGCTTGACTCGCGCGCTCCGAACCGGAAGGTGCAGGAGTACCTGCTGCAACAGACGCGCTTCAAGATGCTCACCAAGAGCAAGCCAGAAGACGCGGAGCGGCTGTGGAAGGCCGCGCAGCAGGACGTGGAGAAGCGCTTCCACATGTACGAATACCTGGCGTCACGGGAAAAGGAGCCTGCGGCTGCGGTGAAAGAAGATGCAAAAGCGGCTCCGGGGAAACCGAGTCCGGTGGGCGTTACGAAGTGAGAATTCTGATACCCAGGTGTCGCAAATTCGGCGAGACCTGGGGCACCGCTTAATTGGCGTGCCAGCAAGCAAGGAGAATTCGATGATCGACCTCAGCACTAAATATCTTGGCATGAAGCTCGCTTCGCCTCTGGTGGTCTCGGCATCCCCGCTCTCGCGCGACATCGACGGAATCTGCCGCCTGGAAGATGCGGGTGCGTCGGCCGTAGTGCTCTACTCTCTGTTTGAAGAGCAGTTGAGACAAGAAGAGGTTGATCTGCAGTACCATCTTGCTGCCGGAACGGAGAGCTTCGCGGAGTCCCTCAGCTACTTCCCGCAGCCGAGTGAATTCCAGACGGGACCCGAGGGGTATCTCAATCACATCCGCAAGGCCAAGTCATCGGTCAGCATCCCTGTTATCGCGAGCCTGAACGGATCGACGCTGGGCGGATGGACGAAGTTCGCGGGCGAGATCGAGCGAGCCGGCGCCGACGCGATCGAGTGCAACATCTACTACATCCCGACCGATCCGAAGCTGACGGCTGAGGATGTGGAGAAAACGTATGTCGACATCGTTCGTGCGGTTAAAAATACTGTCACGATTCCGGTGGCCGTAAAGCTCAGCCCATTCTTCAGCAACTTCACCAACATGGCACACCGTTTGGATGATGCCGGCGCTGATGCGCTCGTGCTGTTCAACCGCTTTTATCAGCCGGATATCGACCTGGAAGAACTCGAGATCCGTCCGAATGTGCTGCTGAGTTCGCAACAATCCTTGCGGCTGCCCCTGACCTGGATCGGCATTCTGTATGGTCGGCTGAAGGCGAGTCTTGCCGCTACGAGCGGCGTCCACACGGCTGAAGATGTGGTGAAGCTGCTGATGGTTGGGGCGAACGTCACAATGCTCTGCTCCTCGCTCATGCGCCACGGGATCAACCATCTGCGGCATGTAGAACGCGAACTCCGCGAGTGGATGGAAGAGCACGAATACGATTCAGTGCAGCAGATGCAAGGCAGCATGAGCCAGATCAAGTGCCCGGATCCGGCGGCGTTCGAGCGCGCGCAGTACATGCGCGCGGTGAAGGGCATGACGCACATCCACATGGCGGGATGGCGATAAGGTCGGTTCTTTTAGGAATCAAGGTTGAGATGGGGAGTGTAGTTCCCGGGTCTCGCAAATTCGGCGAGACCCGGGGCACCCCCAGCAACTTCGACGGATTAGTGGGGCCGCGTAGGTTAATTGGGCATCCGCCCGCTGGGGTGCAATCATGTCGGTAATACACTTTCCTGAATCACATCAAGTAACTTTTAGTCCTGTGGAAGACGCCACAAGCGAGAAAGCTCGGCGTGAGCGGCGGCGGGCACTGATCCTGCCGCGCGAGCATGGCGCATGGGGCCTGCTACTGGTTCCGATGGTCACGGGAGCGGGCGTTGCATTTCGTCAAGCCAGCCATATCTTCCCTCTCATCCTGTTACTGACTGCTGCTCTCGCGCTGTTCTGGCTGAGGACTCCTCTGGAAAACCTGCTGGGAACAACGGCGATGAGAGCGCAGACTTTGGAAGAGTCGCACACGCTGCGTTCGTTCATTGTGCTGCTGGGAGGAATTGCAGTTGTCGCCCTGGCGGGATTGCTTTGGGCGGGAAGAAATGCCGATCTCTGGCCGCTGGGCGCTGGCGTAGCCGCCGCATTTATTGGACAGGCTTTGCTGAAAAAGGTTGGGCGCTGGGCACGGATGCTCTCGGAGATGGTAGGAATCATCGGACTCACGGCCTCGGCTCCGGCCGCGTATTACGTAATCACGGGAGAGTTCAACGCAACGGCGTGGATGCTTTGGATTGCGAACATCCTGTTCGCAGGGGACCAGATCCACTACGTTCAATTGCGGATTCACACCGCGAAGATCCAGGGATTCCGCGCGAAGTTGGCCCACGGTTGGGCATTCGCTCTTGGCCAAGCCCTGATGACTGCGATCATCACGCTGGCGTGTCTGGCCCGGCTGATGCCGCCGATCGCATCGCTGGCATTCGCTCCGCTTTTGTTCCGAGGATGGTTTTATTTTGTGCAGGAACCGACACAATTGATCGTGCGTCGCCTGGGATGGAGCGAACTCAAGCATGCGACAGCATTTTGCGTGCTGCTGATCGCGACGTTCATCCTGGCGAGATGACGAGCGGGGTCGCTAAGAACACCCAGCCCTTGCCAACCGCTGTGGTTGCGCCTGCTGAATCCAACTGCTCACTCGGATCGCAGTGCTTGCATCGGAGAGATTGAACTTCCCCTGTAAGCAGGAACGAACGCGGCTAAAAGGGCCGATAACACCAGAGTGGCGCCCGCCGCTGAAAGAACCATCGGATCGTATTGGTTGAGTCCATAGAGCTGACTGCCCAAGAACCTACCCACCCCCAATGCTATCGGTATGCCCAGCAGCAGTCCGAATGAGACTAAAAGAAAGGACCCTCGCAAAATTAGGGCAAATATATCGCTGCGATGGGCTCCGAGAGCCACACGCATTCCGATCTCGCTCGTTCGACTAGCAAGGTTGTAGGCGGTCACACCGTAAATCCCAATAGACGCAAGAACCAGAGCCAGGATGCCAAACAAGGAAGTGAGCCGGGAGATCAATCTTTGCTGGCTAAAAGTATTCGCCACCTGGTCGCTCAGCATCTGCATGCGTACGATGGCAAGATTGGGATCCACCGACGCAAGCGTACTGCGGGCGAGGGATTCAGATAACGTCGCACCGGGCCTCATGCGCACCACGAGATCATGCAGATAGTGCGAGCGGACGTCAGTCGATGCGGCAAAGGAATCCGGATAGCTGGTCGACTGCGTGTTGGGTAAAAAGAAAAAAGGACCTACAGGTTTTTCGAGATTGTACGCTAGATATCTCGCATTCCTCGCCACGCCGACGATCTCATAATTGTTTGCGTATTCCATTCCGCCCTGGCCGAAATGCTTCCCAATCGGATCCTCATTCTTGAAGAACTTTCGCGCAAATGCCTCGTTAATTACCGCGACGTGCTGGGCACCAGCTTTGTCCCGTTCGTCGATTGGACGTCCCTTTACGATCGGATTGCCAATGACATCAAAGAATCCCGGCATAACTCTAGCCCACCCTGCCTCAGTATCGGCGTTTCGCCCGAGTTCCAATTTGCCTTCCACTGAGATTGGCTCGCTCCAGCTATCGCCGCTCATCGGTGAGTATTGGACGCAAGCGACCGAGGCGACACCAGGAAGGTTCGTGAACGAATCGTGAATCCGGCGGTACAGTAATTCGAGTTGCTGGGGCTTGTAACCTGCAAGCACCGGATCGATGTGGATTACGATCCGCCCGTCAAGTTCAAATCCAAAATTCTGATGCTCAATGTTGCGCAGCGCCGCAGTAAGCAATCCCGCGGCGGAGAGCAGCACCAGCGAAAGCGCCAGTTGGAGAACAACGAGCGTCTTGCGGGGTAGTGAGCCGACCCGACGCGTCGACCGGTTAGCACCTCGAAGTGCCTGGGCTGGATCTGCATGCGCCGCCATCCACGCCGGAGCAATCCCGAATGCGATACCGGTTAAGAGAGAGATTCCAAAGGCGAATAGCAAGACGGGTATGGAAGGCGAGGTACTGATTGGTACGGCTCTCATCGTTTCGAACGTGAAATGCAGTATCAGCCGACTCCCGGCATACGCAACCTCGAGCCCCAAAGCGCCTCCCAGCAAGGAAAGCACAAGGCTTTCCGTCAAGGCCCCGCGAACAAGACGCATCGGCTGCGCACCCAAGGCCATACTCAACGCCATCTGTTGGCGTCTTTCCAGGCTGCGCACCAGCATTAGGTTCGCAACGTTCACGCAGACGATCAGCAGAACAAAGCCCGAGACGATCATCAAGATCCGCAGCCAGTCCTCGTACTGCTGACGCATGCTCGTAATACCGGCGCCCCCCGGACTCAGGTGAAGCACTTGCTTTGGAATATCCAATGCCGCATCTGCGTACAACTCACTGAGGTGCGATCGCAACCACTGATGCAATTCCACCTGCATCTGCGCCTCAATCGATCGAACGTCGGCGCCCGGCTGTATGCGACCGATGATCTCCAACCAAGCCGCATCGGCATGCTTCAAAATCGAGCTGTCGCCGTGAATGAGAGGCTCGGTGGCAAGAGGCAAGAAAAAATCGGGCGGCATGGACTTCAATGTGTCGCCAAAAAAGCCAGGTGGCGTTACCCCGACGATGGTGAATGGCTTGCCATTGATGTTGAATTCGCCGCCAATTACCGATGGATCGAGTCCATACGTCTGCTGCCAAACGCGATAGCTCATCATCGCTGCGGGCGGTGCGCCAGACTCGTCATCCGACATGGTCAGCGCTCGTCCCGCATAAGCGCTCACGCCAAACATCGCGAAATAATTGCCAGATACGAATTCGCCAAAGTAGCTCTCGGCCGCACGCGCGTCGTGCGCACGCCGAATCGCAAGAAAGTTGCCGTCGGCCTGGAAGGCAGCCATCTCTTCAAAGCCCTTCGTGTCGTCCCGAAAATGCGTATACAGCTCGTACGACACAAGGGAGTAATCTTTTTCCCGAAAGTATCCGCCCTCGACGCAGCACTCGGCTTCTTTCCCGAGACGAACGAGCTGGTCAGGATTCGATACCGGTAATGATTTGAGCAGAACGGCATGCACGAGAGTAAAGATTGAGGTCGTCGCACCAATTCCCAGAGCGAGCGTCAAAGTAGCCGTGACTGTGAACGCTGGAGCTCTGCGCAATCGGCGAAGCGCGTAACGCACATCCTGAAACAGGCGTTCGATCAGCGGGAGTCCTGCTTCGGCATGGTAGCTCTCCTGAATCGCCTCGGCCGGCCCGAACATTAGTACAGCCTGCCGCCGAGCTTCTTCCGGCTTCATGCCAGCACGAATATTCTCCTCGGTCTGTAGCGCAAGGTGCTGCTCCATCTCCTCACGCAACCGCGGCTCGCCGGTCCGCTGCGTCGCGAAGTTGCGCATGCGTCTCAACAGTCGCGACAGTGCTCTCATGACAGTTGCTCCGCTTTCGCCGTTAGAAACCGCGCGATGATCTCGGTTGTTTGACGCCAATCCCGCACTTCAGCCTGGAGCTGACGCCGGCCTTCCCGCGTCAGACGGTAATAACGCGCACGACGGTTGTTCTCCGAGGCGCCCCAAGTTGACTCGATGGCTCCTTCCTGCTCGAGCCGCAGCAGAACCGGGTATAGCGTGCCCTGGTTGACCGAAAGCAAATCGCCACTGATTTGTTCGATACGCTTCGCAATTCCGTATCCGTGCAGTGGCCCAAGAACATCCAGTGTCTTTAGCACCATCAGGGCCAACGTTCCTTGTTGGACATCGGTCTTCTGCTTTATCGAAGGAGTCATGTTGGTTTCCCACAAAAGACTACCACCTTCCTTTGGGAAAGCAACAGAAAAGGACTCGAGCATCATCGACCGCAGGCGCTTTCGAGTAGGGCTGCTCGCTCGAGTGAGCGTGCGACAAGCTAACCAGGAGCTAACTTCCCGATTGACGCCAACTGACCAATTGAATTCGCATTACCTGAAAGCCACCAGCCCGACGCGAGTTATTCGCGGCGCAAGGCGGTCATAGGGTCGATGCTCAAGGCCTGGCGCGCCGGGATATAACACGCCAGCACAGCCACCGCCCCCAGTAACAACGCCACCCCACTCATTGTTGCGGGATCGGTCGGCTTCACTTCGAAGAGCAGGCTTACCATCAGCCGTGTAAGCGCGAGTGCGCCGGCAAGCCCGAGCACGATGCCCAACAGCCCGAGCTTCACTCCATCTTTCATTACCAACCTCAGGACATCGCCATGTTGCGCGCCCAAAGCGATGTAGACTCCGATCTCGTGCGTGCGCTGATTCACGCGATAGGCAACCATACCGTAAATGCCCACTCCAGCCAGCGCCACCGCCAGCACGGCAAAGCTCCCCAGCAACAACACATTGAAGCGTTGCTGTGCGACCGACACGGCCAAGAGATCGTCCATCGCTTGAATGCTGCTGAGCGGAATCTGGCTGTCCATGGTCCAGACCTGTTTTTTCACGTCCTCGACCAGGGCTGCTGCCGGAACTCGCGTGCGGATCACCAGCGTCATAAATTTCCGCCACGCCTCGTCATTCTGGCTGAACGGAGTATAGATGGCAGGATCCACGGGCTGGTTCAGCCCGGAATGCTTTACGTCTGCCGTAATGCCGACAATCGTCATCCAGTCGTTGGGGTCGTCAGCTCGCGCCCAGTTAATACGGCTTCCAATCGGGTTCTGACCAGGAAGAAGTTGCCGCACGAACGTTTCGTTAACGATCGCCACTCGCGGTTGTCCCTCGCGGTCCATCTCGCTGAAGTCGCGTCCGGCGCGAATGGGAATCTGCATGACGCCGTGGTAATCGCCCATAACCGATAGCACTTGCACCAATGGCTCGGATCCCATTGCAGGCGTCGGCTGCCCTTCGACCACTAGGCGATGTCCAACAAAATTCCCAGCCAAGGGAAGGTCACTGATCATCGCAGCCTCCGCCCCGGGGAACGCGTTAATCCGCGCGAGCAACTCCCGCCGGAAATTCGTCTGCAACTGAATCTGCGGATAGCGGGTTCCCGGCAGTTGAAGGTACATGGTGATGACGTTCGCCGGATTGAATCCCGGATCGACCGACCGCAGGCGCAGAAATCCTTTGATCAGCAATCCCGCACCAGCCAGCAGAATGAGCGCCAGGGCAAGCTCCGCAGTCACCAGGAAGCTGCGCAACGGACTACGAGAAACGCCCGTGGCAGTGGTGCGCGCGTTCTCCCGCAACGCTTCCGCGATATCGCCGCAAGATGCGGACCACGCCGGAAGAAGTCCGAAGAGCAGCCCTGTCAGCAGCGAGATGGCGAATACGAACAGGAAGACCCGGGCGTCCACGGGAATTGCGTCCAAGCGATGCAGTTCTTCCGGTTTCAACGCCAGCAACAACGTTGTGCCTGCCTTCGCAGATATCAGTCCTGCAGCTCCGCCCACCAGCGCCAACAGGGTGCTCTCGGTAAGCCTCTGACGAATGAGACGGCTATTCCGTGCGCCCAGGGAGGCGCGAATCATCAGTTCGCGCTGACGTGTGACAGCCCGGGCCATCAGCAGCATTGCGAAATTGGCGCAGGCAATCAGCAGCACCAGTCCGACTGCCCCGAACAGAATCAGCAGCGCGGGGCGGACATCCCCCACCAACCGCTCATGCAGCGGCATGAGTACGGTGCCGCGCTCCCTCTCTGTGTCGGGAAACGCCTCGGCAAGCCGGTGGTCTGCTTGTGCGATCTCGGCTTGCGCCTGCGCAAGCGTTGCGCCCGGCTTCAGCCGCCAGTAGGTGTGCATGAAATGCACGCCACGCTCGGGAGCAGCCTCGGGATATGCCGCCCACAACGAAACGAAGACATCTGCAAGCTCCCTTGGAAGAGTGAAATTTCTGGGCATCACGCCGATCACTGTATAGGTTTGGTCGCTCAGCCGGATCGCTCTGCCCAGCACATGAGGGTCGCCGCCCAGGAAGTCCCTCCAGAACGGATAACTCAGCACGACATTCCGCGCGCCGCCTTTTACGTCCTCATCCGCTGAGATCCAATGGCCTAACATCGGCTGAACGCCGAGTGTCTCCAACAGGCCCGCATCGACCCAGGCGCCGTGCACGCGCACCGGCTCGCCATTGCCCGTGAAGTCCATAGGTGAAATGTTGACTCCACCGCTGCTGGCGAACGAGTGGGTCTGGCGCTGCATGTCTTTAAGGTTGGCTAGGGATTCATTTTGCCGTGCAGCCAGCAACTCCTGTGGGTTGGGATATGGGAGCGGATTCAGCAAAACCGTATTGACCACGCTGAAGATGGCAGTGTTCGCTCCGATCCCGAGTGCCAGCGTCAGCACAGCGCACGCGGTAAATGCGGGCGAGTGAAGCAGGGTGCTAGCACTGTAGTGAAAGTCTTGGACTAACGACTCAGCAAGGCTGAGACCGCGAGCCTCGCGACACTCATTCTTGACCTGGTCGAGTCCGCCAAACTCTAGTCGGGCGCGACGGAAGGCCTCGGCTTCGCTCATTCCTGACTTCACATATTTGTCGGTCTGCCGCTCAAGGTGAAAGCGCAGCTCGTCTTCGAGTTCGGTCTCTACGGCAGGGCGCCGCATCAAGGTACGCAGACGAAAGAGCAAGTCGTGTAGCAACACGTGCGCACCTCCTAGGCAGTTCCGAGAATTTGGCTCACGGCTGCCGTTAGTTTCTGCCATGAGTCCTGTTCGATCTCGAGTTGCCGGCGTCCGGCTTTGGTGAGTTCGTAGAACTTTGCTTTGCGATTGTTCTCTGATATACCCCAGCGGGCTTTGATCCAGCCGCGGCGCTCCAGGCGGTGCAGCGCTGGATAGAGCGAGCCCTGCTGCACACGCAAGACGTCGCTGGAGATCTGCTGGATACGTTCTGAAACGGCCCAGCCGTGGAGAGGCTCGAGCGACAGGGTGCGGAGGATGAGAAGGTCCAGCGTGCCCTGCGGAAGATCAATGGATCGGGATGGCATCAGATTCCCCTATTGCTTCTACAAGAAGCTACACCAGCTGTTGTAGAAGTGCAAGGGGAACAAAGACTAACCGAGCTGGGATAAAGTGGCGCTTCTTTGCATTAGTCCCCCAAACCCAATAGGTGTGAATCGTCGGAGTCGAACCGGGTGAAATCGTTGTTCGTCTGCGGACAATAGAATTCGAGTTTGGACACACATCGCGGGCACAATCTGCTGTTCGAGACGATATCTTGATGCAGAGCAACAAGTTAGCTTGGGGCCATTGTTGGCCGGACGCTTGCAACTTTTCATCGATCAGTTACCGTATATCGCGTGCTGTGCAGCGACGCCGACCCTCCCGCTGCATGTAGAGGGCGAGTGAGGAAAGTGAGCCACTAATGAGCGGTCTGGTACAAGATCTGCGTTATGCACTGCGGAGTTTGCGCAACCATCCAACCTTTGCTGCGGTAGCGATTCTTACGATTGCCATCGGTATCGGGGCGAACACGACTATTTTCAGTTGGCTGCGATCTCTGGTGCTGAGTCCGTTTCCGGCGACTGCCGAACCGGAGCGAATCGTTGCGATCGAAAACACCGCACCGGACGGTGAACCAATTACTACTTCGTATCTCGACTTCCGGGACTTTCGCAACAACTTGCGGCTGGTTCAGTCGGTAACCGCGTATCGAGGTTATCTGTTCTCGGTGGGTGAAGCACCGAACGTCGAGCGCGCGTGGGGAGAAATGGCTTCAGGCGGTGTGTTCGAGATGTTTGGTATCAAGCCTGAGGCGGGGCGGTTTTTCTCTCGCGAGGAGCAAGATGATGCGCAGAACGCCCATGCCGTCGTCGTCATCAGCCACGGCTACTGGAAGTCGCATTATGGCTTGAATCCTTCAGCTGTCGGAAGCATGCTGCGAATCAATCAAACGCCATTGACCGTTATCGGCGTAGCTCCACAGGGCTTCCATGGCACCCATGCGGGCCTGGAATTCAGTTTCTGGATTCCGCTCACCATGTACGGCCAGATGACGCATACCGGCACGTGGATGTTGAAGGACCGCAATACTCGCAATTTCATGCTGCTGGCCCGGTTGGGGCCGGGTGTGAGCATCAATCAAGCGCGCGGAGAAGTCCAGGCTCTGGCGAACCGTATGGCGGAAGAGTCTGCGGACTCCAACCTGGGCGTTGGGGCGACCGTACTTCCCGTGTGGCAATCGCATTTCGGCACGGAGACGGTGCTTCTAACTCCGGTGACGATCCTTATGGGAGTGGGGTGCGTGGTTCTTTTGATCGTGTGTGCGAATCTTGCCAATCTGCTTCTAGCGCGGGCCACGGGGCGACAACAGGAGTTCAGCGTACGCCTGGCGCTAGGAGCCAAGCCTAGGCGCCTGATGGCGCAGCTTCTTACCGAGACATTGGTGATGGCCATTGTGGGAGCGATCGGTGGGCTGGCGTTAGCAAGTTGGCTCGGCGGAGCGCTAAGTTGGCTATTGCCAGCTGTGTCTCGACCCGTCATTTCGGCTCCGCCCCTGGACGGTCAAGTGTTCACATTCACCGCAGCCCTTGCTCTCGTCGTGACGACTCTTGCCGGACTCATGCCTGCGGTGCACTCTTCGCGGGCCAATGTGAATGATGCCCTGAAACAGGGTGGGCGCAGCGGCACCTCGGGCCTCCAAGCCCATCGCCTGCGCGGGATCATGGTGATCTCAGAAGTGGCTCTTGCGGTTGTGGCATTGGTCGGCGCGACGTTGTTTCTGAAGAGTTTTGAGCGCTCGCGCGCGATCGACCCTGGTTTTTCACCAGACGGAGTTGCCCTGGCGCAATTTGACTTTTCCACCTCGGGCTACGATGCCCAACAGACGGACACGTTCTGCCGCCGATTGCACGACAGACTTGAGCAACTCCCAGGGATGACCGGAGCCAGCTACGACGATTCGGTGCCGCTCGGCTTCCAAGGAGGCAACTGGGAAACCCTCGAGGTAGAAGGATACGTTCCGCGACCCAACGAGAATATGAAGATCTATCGCGACCTCGTCTCACCAGGTTTCTTCGACTCGATGAAGATTCCCTTGGTGGAGGGCCGCGACTTCGACTGGCATGACGATCGGGCGACGCAGAAAGTCATGATCGTGAATCAGGAGTTTGTGCGTCGCTTCTTGTCAAATCGAAACCCGATCGGTCACAGAGTACACGGATGGGGAGAGTGGTTCACGATTGTTGGGGTCGCGCGCGACAGCAAGTATCATCGCGTGACAGAGAATCCGCAGCCTTACTTCTATATTCCGATCCGGCAGATATTTCGGCCGGAATATGGCCTGACATTTCATCTACGCACCTCTGGTTCTATGAGCGAAGCGATGGTGGCGCTGCGCCGCGAGGCGTCGGCGATCGATCCGGCAATCACGATTTTCGACGCTGAGCCGATGACCGAGTACATCTCAGCCTCGCTATTCGGAGCGAAGATCACGGCAGATCTCCTGTGCCTGCTTAGCGGCATTGGGCTGCTGCTGGCGGTAATGGGTCTGTATGGCGTGATGGCTTATTCGGTGGCACAGCGCACCCGCGAATTCGGTGTGCGCGTGGCGATCGGGGCTCGGCAAACGGATATCCTCAGGCTGATCCTGAGTGAAAGTGCCAGATTGGCTCTCTTCGGAACGGTTGCGGGGCTGATTCTGGCAGCCGTGTCTACGCGAATGGTTGCGAGCCAAATTTACAATGTGAGCCCGTTGGATCCCCTCACGTTTGCCGGGGTGGGATTGGCATTGATGGCGATCGCTTTCCTGGCAAGCTATATTCCAGCGTACCGAGCCGCGAAGGTCGATCCCATGGTCGCACTTCGGTACGAATAACCTCTCGGTCAGATTCTTGCGAACGGCGAACTCAGTTGCTTCGCCCCCGCGCTTTGCCACCGAAAAGATTATCGATCTCTTCGTGAACCGGAACGGGGCATTCCATAAAGGTGAAATGTCCGCAGCCTTTCAGCGTCACGAGACGCGCGTTCGGAATGGCCTGCGCGATGTGTTCCGCTGATGAGGCGGGGATGAACTCGTGATCGCCGGAAAGGACTAGCGTTGGAACTTTCAGTGCTTTGATTTTGGGAAGCAAATCGAAATTTGGGTTCGCCCATGTGTCCTGCATCAGTCGATCTTCGACGGCTCTTGCTTTCAAAACGCCTTCCTTATTAAAGTCCGCGTGCATTCTTGCAATCAGCTTCTCGTAGTCTTCTTGCCGCGCCAGCCCGGATTTGAAGTGAATGCGGTAGTACGCTGTGACAGCCTCAGGGTCTCCTTCTTTGTAAGCAGCTGTTTCGGCGATCGCCTTCTTTTGAGCGACGGCGTCGGGTCGTTTCTCGAGCCATTCCTTCCTTAATTCCACGTAGTCGTCTCTCGACGCCGGAGCGGGATTCATGATGATCAAATGGGACACCCTCTCCGGATACTGGAGGGCATACTGGAGAGCGAGCACTGTGCCCCACGAGTGCCCGAGGAGTGTCACGGAATCGAGGTGGAAATATTGCCTAACCTTTTCGATATCTGCGATGTCAGACGCGAAGGTTACGTCTTCGGGCCGCACGCGATCGGCGGACTTACCACGTCCGCGCTGATCGTAGTAGATGAGGTGGTAGGAATCGGCAAGCCGGTCCATCTCGGGGAGCAGGTAACTCTGATCAAAATCGGGTCCACCGTGCAGGATGATGATTGCCGGACCCTTTCCTATTTCGCGCACATACAGGTCCGCGCCGCCGACGGGGATGCGGCTGTCCCTTACTGCGGCCTCTTGCTGGCCATACACGAGTGCGCCGCTGATGCAGATCGCCGTAGCTAATACCAGGGCGCTGCTGAACGTTTTCTTTTTCATTGCGCCAACCTACATCAAGGACTTGGGGAGAGCAATCAAAAGCAGGTCATCAGGGGACGATGACGGCGGCGCCATCGATGGCGTCATGCTTCACTGCGAGGAGAGCTTCGTTCGCCTGGTCGAGCGGAAAGATTGTTACCTTCGGCCGCAAGCCAATCTTTGCAGCAAGCTCGAGGAAGTCGCGGGCGTCGGTGCGTGTCATGTTCGCCACACTGCGCAGTTGGCGCTCTCCCCAGAGCAGGCTGTCGTAATCGAATTGCGGAATGCGGTCGAGATGGATGGCATTGATCGCGACTACACCTCCCTTGCGCAGGCTTGAGAGCGCCGCGATTACAACGTCCCCACTTGGGGCAAAGGTGATGGCGCGATCCAGTTCGACGGGAGGCTTATCGGTCTCAGTTCCAACCCATTTTGCACCCATAGACTCCGCCAGTTCGCGATGAGATTTCCCGCGGGTGGAAACGTAAACCTCACAGTTCCACGATTGCAGCACCGCGATGGCAAGATGGGCGGAGGCGCCAAAACCAAAAAGGCCGACTTTGTCTCCGGATTCGACACCGGCGACGCGCAGGCTGCGAAATCCAATGATGCCGGCGCAGAGCAGGGGCGCGGCATGCAGATCGTCGAGGGCATCGGGAAGTGGGAAAACGAAGTCGCTGCGCGCGAAAGCGTATTCGGCAAAGCCACCTGCGACGGTGTAACCGGTGAACGTAGGGGCGTCGCAAAGATTTTCAAAACCTCGCTGGCAGTACGCGCAGGTGCCATCCGTGCCTCCGAGCCATGAAACCCCGACGCGCGTACCCATAGGGATATCGGGCCTGGCTCCGTCGATTACTTCTCCTACGATCTGGTGACCCGGGATCAGCCGCAATTGTTTGGCCGGCAGTTCACCCTCCACGATGTGAAGATCGGTACGGCATACACCGCAGGCGCGGACCCGGAGCAGCACGTGTCCGGAGCGCATGCGGGGGTCAGCAACATCCACAATCTGAAGAGGGTGCTCTGTGATGGGAGCAGGCGAGGCAAGAATGGCGGCTTTCATTTTGGGAGACTGCCGTGACTAATGATGCCAGAGGTGGAAGTGCTCTGCCATGACTGGCGGTATGCAAACCAGCAGGCCCTTTCGGTAAGAATTTTGTCAGGGAGATGAGGGTCGGAGGGGCGGGAGGCCGAGAAGCCGGCGCGGACGCCGGGCTATGGTTCGGGGCACGCCATCCCCTTTTTGATCAGTATTGACTAGGCCTGGCAGGCTTGACCTTGGGGAGGCGGGCATTGACTGTTTCGCTGCGATTTGTCTTGACTTTCGCCATAATCGAAAGTAATAGTTTTAACTCGTAATAATACGAAAGCTCAGTGGGAGGGTGCTATGCGTGTCTGCCGCGGTTGGGTTGCGTCATTATTATGGTGCGCCTGGATTCTGGCTGTGACCGGTGTAGCCGCTTTCGGTCAAGCCAGCTACACGGCCCAGGTGCGAGGGGTCGTAAAGGATCAGAGCGGCGCAATGATCACGAATGCGACGATCACCATCACCAATGACGCGACGGGGATCACGACGACCGCACACAGCGATGCGAATGGCCTGTACATTCTGACCGGGTTGCGACCTGCCGTGTACTCGATCCGAGCGGATCGAGAGGGATTTCGGTCGGCAGAGCAGAAGAATGTTGTTCTGCAAGTCGATCAACAGACTTCGATCGACTTTGAGCTGCATCCGTTGGGAGTGATCACGACCGTCGAGGTGACTACGGCGGCGCCGTTGCTGGACACCGAGAGCGCGGCGATCGGGACGGATGTGACCAATGAATATGTGCGCGACATACCGCTGTATGGCCGCAATCCGTTTCAGTTGGTCTATCTGGCAGGTGGAGTGACGGAGACGACGGGCGCCGATCTCGGATATCCAACCGGCACCAACTTTGTATCCAACGGCCAGCGTAACGCCACCGCCCAGGTTACTCTCGACGGCAGTCCCATCAGCGCGCCGGAACAGGGCGAGGGAGGCAACTCGAACGTCTACTTCACGCCCTCGGTTGAGATCGTGCAGGAGTTTAAGGTCCAGAACAACAGCTTTTCCGCCGAGTTTGGGAACAACGGCGGCACCATTGTGAACATGGTATTAAGGCAGGGCGGCAACGCGTTTCATGGCAGCGGCTGGTGGTATTTTCAACGTGCAGCAACCGATGCCCGAGACTTCTTCAACTCAGGTCCAAGGCCGGATCACGTGCGCGACCAATACGGGTTCTCTCTGGGTGGTCCGGTGATCAAGAACAAGACATTCTTCTTCGTGGATTTCGAAAAAATCCGCCAGAGGGATCCGGTCAACCTGGAGGGCCGCGTTCCCACAGACTTGGAACGCACTGGCGACTTCTCGGCGAGCCCCGCGAACTCTAACGGCATCTACGATCCGTGCGCCGGAAATCAGGGGTCACCGACGCCTTGTCCGCACACTCGCTTCCCCAACGACATCATTCCTCCGGACAAGATCGACCCGATCGGTCAGGCGATTTTGAATCTTTATCCGCACGCCACAGACCCGACGGCAGACTTTCCCAACCCCAACTGGCGCCAAGTCATCAACAGTGTCGACCCGCAATGGCAGTTCGATATCAAACTGGATCATCAGTTCACGTCGAAACACAGGATCAACGGACGTTACAGCCGTCATCACGACGAAGCCGTCGCACCCACGGTCGTAGGGAACGATGGGGATGGCTACATCTACTTGACGAACGTTCAGAACGGCGGAGCGGAGTACAACTGGTCCGTCACTCCGACCGCACTCTGGACCAGCCGCTTCAGCGTAGACCGCGTCCATGCGCCAGGCATCAGCAACAACTACCCGACCCTGAGCGACGTGGGGTTGTCGCCGGACCTCGCAGCCAACGGCCTCACCCGCATGGCCACCATCAATGTCGATGATCCTTTTCTCTCGCTGTTTAACCAATGTTGCGTAGATACACATTTTGCTCACACACTGGTGAGCTACTCTTCTGGTTTGCAATGGGTCAAGGGACGACATTCGCTCAAATTCGGCGGTGAGCAGCGGATCTTCTTCAACTACTTCTGGCAACCGGATAATCCCACAGGCGTTTTCAATTTCTCGCGTGATGTCACCACCTCGCAGCCTAACAGTGGCCTCGGCGATAACAATGAGGGGAATCCCTTCGCCACGATCTTACTAGGGTATCCCCATGACGCCTCGGTGCACATAGTGCCCGCGGTGGCCGACAAGTCGAAAGAAACGGCCTTCTATGTGCAGGATGATTGGAAAGTCACACCTCGGCTGACGGTTAATCTCGGTTTGCGCTATGAATGGAGCAATCCGTACACAGAGCGCTACGACCGGCTTCAGTTCAACGATTTCACGGGAGACACCGGATTCAACATCCCCGTGGATCGGGACGCCTCGGCAATGTTCCCGCAATTTGGACAGGTCGGGGAAATCTTGGGCACCTCGGTGTTTCCGAGTTCCGGTCACCGCAGCGCACCGGTCGACCGAAACAATTTTGCCCCGCGTTTGGGCTTTGCATACCAACTGGCAACCAATACCGTGTTGCGAGGAGGCGCCGGAGTATTCTACGGAATGAACGTCGCCACCAACTTCCAATATGCAGGCCCGGCCTTCGCGAAAACAGCACAGATGTATTTCAGCAAAGACAATTTCGATACCCAGTACGCATGTCTGGGACCTTCTCCCATTCAGCCGAACTGTACCAGCCCGTTTCCCGCAGGCCTGGCTCCGCCGCAAGGAACAACCTATGGCAAGCTGGCGCAATGGGGCTTCGGGAACTCAAGCGACCTGGACACCGGCACGGTCCGGAATGCGGAGATCTACCAGTGGAACCTCGGCGTTCAGCACATGTTTCCGGGACAGATCGTGGTGGCGGTCGACTACTCGGCAAACCGCAGCACGCATCTGCCATGGGCCGGGGCGGGGGGCATTTCAACCCGAAACCGCAACTTTCTGCCATCGTCAGTGCGGAACGCGCTGGTGGCAACGCTGAATCCGAACCACGACCCCGAGGATGTCAATACCGCCGTATCGGACTATCTCAATACGGAAGTTCCCAATCCGTTCCAGTGCTTCTTCACTACGGGGGCGGCGATGACGGGCTCGTGGTGTCCGGCTAGCCCGATTTTCAATGCGGCTGACGTGACGGACTCTCGCTATGTGGACGACACAATTCCGCAACAACTGCTGCTCGAGCCCTATCCGCAGTTTGATGGAGGGTTCGAGGGGCTGCCCAAGCTAATCGCCACTTCCTGGTATCACTCGCTACAAATTCGCTTCCAGAAGCGCGCGAGCCACTACATCAGCTTCGAAGGCAATTACACATTCTCTAAAGCTACGGATGACTCTTCCGCCGGACGAAACGCGTGGCTGGGGAATCTTGGGCTGGATAATCCGCAATTGCTCGACAATCTCAAGGCCGAACATGGCATCGGTTCCAACGATACCCCCCACCGCTTGACTGCCGCCATCATTCTCGATCTTCCGTTCGGCAGAGATCGATGGATCGGGCGCGGGATGAACCCTATCCTTGACGCCTTCGTCGGCGGTTGGGCACTGAACACCGTGACCACATTTCAATCGGGCCAACCGCTGGCTATCTACAACAGTGCCGGACTGCTGGTGGACGGCAATCAGAGACCGAACATTCTCTGCTCTCAGCTATCAAGCGGCCTGAGCTATCGAGACGCGGCGAAGTCGGGAGGGAGTGTACTGAATCAGGATTGCTTTGGCGATCCTGGAGACAATATTCCGGGCAATGCTCCTCGGCATTTCACCAACCTGCGAGGGGACGGCATTCGTAACATCGATACGTCCCTCTCCAAGGAATTCAAGATCCGCGAGGACAAACTCCTGCAGGTGCGCGCGGAGATGTTCAATGCGTTCAATCATCAGCGCTTTGCATTCCCTGACGTAGGTTCGGGGGATGGCGCTCTGGGCCAGGTTACCTCGACCACCAACAACTTCCGCAGAATGCAGTTTGGAGCACGGTTCCAGTTCTAGTTAGAGTCAAAATCCTCACCCCTCTCGCGAAAAACGCGAGAAGGGTGGGGCACCCACTTCACGGCTTCACTGGTTTGACAGCCATTCGCGCGTGAATGGCTCACGCCAGGAATACAGTTCTACCCTCTGTTGCGCTGTCGAGGAACAATACATGCAACGGCGATCCTTCCTGAAAGCCAGTGGTGCGCTTGCGCTGGGGGCGGGGATTGGGCCCACGGCGTTGGTGGCGAAAATTCCTCCGCATAATTTCGATAAATATGACTTCGGTGGCGGGCCACCCGTTCCGGTCCGGTTGTATCAAGGTCCCTTCTCCGCCGATGACTATCCGAGTTGGCAGGTTGTGATGGCGCTGACCGCTTCGCGCGAGGTTGTGCCTAACTATGGGATGGGACTGATCACTTATGTCTGTGACGAAGTCGGTCCGGCTCGCAAGGATGGGGAGACGCTGGCACAGTCGATCGAAAACCTTGCCAAGCTGCCTATTGGGACGAAGCTCTATATCCGGGTGAATTGGAAAGATGTGCAGCGGCAGCCGGGACGCCTGGATCCTTGCGAGCATTGGAAGCTGACATTTGATCTAGCGAAGCAATACCACAAAGGAATCGGGCTGCGCGTGATGATGAGCAATCCGGATATTCCGGACTCTGCACTGCCTGAGTTTCTGCGCGACAAGGTTCCGATGGTCAAGCTGGGCGATTGGCTCAACCGCACGCGGTATGAGCCGCGGTATGACGATCCGAAATTCCAGGCGGCTTGGCGCGAATTGGTGGATCTGCTGGCGGTTGCTTACGACGGACATCCAGATGTGGAGTATGCCGACACCTTTATGTATGGGTTCTGGGGCGAGGGGCATACCTGGCCGCTGGAGATCAATCCGTTTCCGGATGCTGTGACTGCGGAGAACACCTTTGTCAACATGTTCCAGTACCAGGCGGAGCGTTGGAAGAAGACTCCGATGGCGACCAACACGCAGCCGGACTTCAGCAAGGTCGGCAACTCGGAACTGCTTGATCGGACGGTGCGCAGTTGTAATTGGCTGCGCACAGACACAATCTTCATTGAGAACGAGCAGATCGATGAGTTGAGCAATCGTCCACCATGGACCGGTGTGACGGTGGAAGTCGGGATGTCGGACGGTTCGCCGAAAAGTTTTAGGCTGGATGAAGGCGTGACTTACACCGATAACGTGGTGCAGCACGTGCGCGACGTGGGCGCCTGTTACTTTTCTTTGTGGAACTGGCATCGAATTCAGGCAGATCGGATTCTCAACTACTATCACCAATATCCAGATGCGATCGACGGGCTGGCGAGGCAAATTGGATATCGCGTGCGGCCGTCGTGGGTCTGGACCTATGAAGAGGGCGGGCATCCCGGGCTGATTGTCGGCTTCGTCAACGACGGGATTTCGAGTGTACCCGGAGTGCTCCGGGTCTCGGTTTTCAGTGAGGACGGGAAAGTGAATGTCAGCGGGTGCCTGGATGCGGGTTATCCCTTGCCGGGGAAAGTGAGACAGGCGAAGTTCGCGCTGCCCAAGGGGACCAAGTGGAAAGGGTTACGGCTCAAGGCAGAGATCGAAGTGAAGGGACAACGGCGTCCGGTGCGTTGGGCGTGCCACCAGAAGCTGAATGAGGATGGAAGTCTGACTCTGCGGCAGACAGTCGGATTGGGGTCGGACGACACAACTGGCGGAGTTACTGGTTAACCGGAGGAGATCAAGGAACCACGATGAAACGCAATCTTTCATTTTTCGTGTTGTTGATTCTGGCGGCAGGGCTTGCGGCGGCTCCGAGCCCGGAGACGCGGGACTGGACGAATTATGTCCGCATCGGCGCTTATGGATTGAAGGGCGGCGACGCGGCAGAAATCGTACGAAAGGCGCAGGAGAGCAACGTCGCGGGAATTGAGGTCGATAACGACATTCCCGGGCGGTATGAGAGCTTCTTAAATCCGGAAGCGAAGCTGAAGGCCATTCACGATGTGGCTGAGGCGGCACACAAAGTTGGCAACCACGCCTTTGTTTACATTGCGGGCACGGAATGCATCACCGCGCATGGAGACAAAGTCGCGCACACCATGGCGAAGGACCATCCGGATTGGCTGCAGCGGAAGATCACCGGGGACCCGGCGATTTTCGGGGGCGGCACAGCATTCTGGATCCGCGAGGGCGATGAAGACGTGTGGATCAGCCCCTATGCGACGGAGTGGCGCAAGATCTACATGGAGCGTGTGCGGCAGATCGCGGGAACCGGGATTGACGGAATCTATATCGATATCCCGTATTGGATGACGCACTTCGAAGGCTGGGAAAATACGTGGGCCAGTTTCGATGATTACACGGTTGCGGCTTTCAAGCAGAAGACTGGATTGGACGCGAAGCACGACGTGAAGATCGGGGATTTTTCGGATCCCGGATTTCAGAAATGGGTCGAGTTTCGGATTCAGACGTTCACTGATTTTCTTGCGGAGATTGATCACACGGCGAAGAGCGTGAATCCGTGGATCAAAACGATTCCCGAGATTTATCCGGGGATTGAGGAAGAGGCGGTACGGGTTGGGGCAGACGTTTACAGCTTGTACGCCGTGGTGGATGCGATTGCGCACGAGTACGAATTTGGCAATGGCGAGCACATGGCGTCGGGGCGGACGCCTTTGGACTGGTTCAGGTACCAAGTGGGGATGCATTCGTTTCGAGCGTTTGCGCAGGGGAAGGCGACGTGGATTCTCAATTACTCGTGGGATGGCGACAAAGTTGTCGACAAACGCGAAGCCATGATGAATCTGGCGATGTCTCAAATCATGGCGGGTGCGAACTTCTGGGATGCTCCAGGGCATTCGATGGCGGGATCGAACGATCTGCCGACGCGTAAGAAGATTTTCGATTGGATCGCTGCACACGAAAAGACGTTTTATCTGCCACGTAGTCCGATCGATCCCGTAGGCGTTTATTTTTCTCCGGACACAAGGAACCTGTATGCGGAGGAGTTCCTTACTTCGTATCGGGGCATTCTGATTCTGCTGATGCAGAAGCATCTCGAGTTCCAGATTGTGACTCCACGGACGCTGGCTGAGTTCAAAGGCAAGACGCTGGTCTTGCCGGATGTCCGCGTACTGAACGAGAGCGAGCAGAAGCAGCTTAAGGATCTGGTGGGCGCTGGAAAGAAGCTTGTTATTACGGGAGCGGATGTGACCGAGTTGGGGGACAACTCGAGTGTAGTGCGGATCAAGGAGTGTCCCGGGAAGGCCTACAACGCCGCCATTGAGAACGATTTCGAACACAGCTCGCCGGATTCCGCCGGAGATTTCATCAAGAGTCTGCAGGGCGCGGAGGCGGTGCGGATTCAGGCATCCCCCCAGATCGCGACTTCGATTGCGCGTACGACCGACGGGCACATCAATTGTTTCTTTGCAAGTTTCGTGGGCTTGGTCGCAAAGAAGAATCCAGTGCAGACGCCTCAGGACGGAATCGAGGTGTCGGTGGCATCGAAGACGGACGGGAAGGGATTCTTCCTGCCCTTCATGGGACAGGTTCAGAGTGTGAAAGGGGAGCGGCAGGGAGAGATGGTCCGCTTCAAATTGCCTACTGTTACGCGCGGTGCGGTGTTCTGGTTTGAACCCTGAGGGGCCCGTTTTGACTTTTGGAGCGGCGGCAGGATGCCGCCTCGACAGCCGGCCGGTGGCCGTCGCTAGGTTGTCTGTTCCCACGCTTTGGATCTTGAGACCGCTTCCTCCCAGCGATTGCGCAGGGCTTGCGCCTGGGACGATGACATTCTGGGCTCGAAGTGACGCGCCTTCCCTGCGGCCAGCGAATCGAGCGGAGACGGCCAGAAATTCACTGCAAGGCCCGCGAGGTACGCCGCACCCAGAGCCGTTGTTTCCGTCACGGCGGGACGCACGACGGGCACACCGAGGATGTCAGCCTGAAATTGCATGAGGCTGTCGTTGGCAGCGGCGCCGCCGTCAACGCGGAGCTCTCTGACTGCATCGCCCGAATCACGGCGCATAGCGTCGAGCAGATCAGCCACTTGATAAGCAATGCTTTCGACCGCGGCACGAGCCAGATGTCCGGCAGTGGTGCCGCGGGTGATTCCGAAAATGGATCCGCGGGCGTAGGAATCCCAGTGGGGCGCGCCGAGGCCGACGAAGGCGGGAACGAAGTACACGCCGCCGTTGTCCGCCACCGAGTTTGAAAGAGCCTCGACGTCCTCAGACTTGCGGATCAGGCCCATGCCGTCCCGCAGCCATTGGACGACCGCGCCGCCGACGAAGACGCTCCCCTCCAGCGCGTATTCCGTGGCGCCCTTTACTTTCCACGCAATCGTTGTGACCAGGCGGTTCGAAGATGGAACGGCGCGAGTACCGGTGTTCTGTAGCATGAAGCATCCGGTTCCATAAGTGTTCTTGGTCATGCCTGGCGACGCGCATCTTTGTCCGAACAGGGCTGCCTGCTGATCTCCGGCAATTCCCGCGATTCGAATTCCATTGAGTCCCTTGACCCCACTCACCTGCGCGTAGACATCGCTGGAGGACAGCACGGTTGGCATCATCGATAGAGGAATGCGAAACAATTCCAGCAGTTCACGGTCCCAATCGCAGGAATGAATATTGAAGAGCATGGTCCGGGACGCATTGCTCACGTCGGTGACGTGGGTCTTCCCTTCCGTCAACTTCCATAGAAGCCAGCTGTCGACGGTGCCGAAGGCGAGTTTGCCGGACTCGGCAAGGCTCCGTGCGCCTGAGACGTTATCCAACAGCCAGGAGACTTTCGTGGCAGAGAAATAGGCGTCAATCAGCAATCCGGTGCGTTGCTGGATGAGCGGCGCATGGCCCTGGCTTCGGAGTTGCACACAGAAATCTGAAGTGCGGCGGTCTTGCCAGACGATCGCGTTATGGATGGGTTCTCCAGTCTCGCGGTTCCAGGCCAACGTGGTCTCACGCTGGTTGGCGATGCCGATCGCTGCGACGTCTGCCGCTGTGGCTCCGGCACGCTGCAGCGCCTCGAGTGCGACGGCGAATTGGGAGGAGGCGATTTGCTCCGGATTGTGTTCGACGAGGCCGGGACGAGGGAAGATTTGGTCGAATTCGCGTTGGGCTACGGCGCGGATGGATCCTTCTTGATCGAACAGGAGCGCACGGGAACTGGTTGTGCCTTGATCGAGTGCGAGGATGAATTTCATGGCGCCTCCGAGGCAAGCTATCGAGCGGTGACAAGTTCGTCTTTCAGTATCTTTCGCCCCTTCGGGGCTTCGTATGTCTCGTTCGTACCCACGGCTCACGCCGTGGCTGCATTCTTCCGCCGCTTCGCGGCTAGTGATCTGCAGACAAGGCTTTACCCGCTCAGCTTACGCCGGACGCAGAAAACGACGGATTCCAAAATCATATAGGGCGGCGCCCGCCAGGCCTCCGAGTAACGGACCGGCGATGGGGATCCACCAGACGTGGGACCCGTCGGTGAGGCCGTTGTTTCTGAATCCGGCAGCTACGGTGAACAGGCGTGGACCGAAATCCCTGGCCGGATTGATCGCGTAGCCATGCATGCCTCCGAAGCTCATGCCAATAGCAACGACGACCAAACCAACCAGCAAGGGAGTGAGATTCGCTCCCGGCGGAGTGTTCCATTCGTCAGTGATGGCGAAGACTAGAAGGATGAGGAGACCAGTTCCAATGAATTGATCAAGAAATCCCGCCTGCGGCATTCCTGAGAACGCGGGGAAGGTTGTAAACACACCGGCGGTATGTTCCAACTGAGGATCGACCTGATGGAACGCAGGAGAGTAGTTCCAAAACACCACGGCCGCAGCTGCAAAGGCTCCTACAGTCTGAGCGATCGAGTAGGGTACAACCTTCGACCAAGGAAATTTGCGGAAAATGGCTAGAGCGAGCGTGACTGCTGGGTTCAAATGGGCTCCGGAGATCTTTCCCGCGATGTAAATGCCCATCGTGACAGCAAGCCCCCAACCGATTGTGATGTTGGTGAATCCTCCGTGGATGACCTCTCCAGGATTCTTCGTGGGAAACAGTACGACCATCGCGACGACGCCGTTGCCAAACAGGATCAGGACAAATGTTCCGAGAAACTCGGCGAGAAGTTCCGCAATCAAGCCAGGTTTTGAGTTCATCGAATCTCCGTGGAGACGGGGCTTGTGAGCCGCGAAGTAGTCTATCAAGCGTGCGATGGGGCGGGGCTCTTTTCTTCGAGTTCGAGTTGGGTTCCCATGTCTCGCAAAGTCTGCGAGACATGGGGCACCCCACTTTTGTGGGCGGACCTAGCGAATCAAAGGACGGATTCGGGGACATTTCCGCTTGACATTTGGGACCAGTTTCTTAAGATAGAGAAATATTTATTCAGCTGTGTGAATATTTATTCATGATGAATAAAACCTTGCGGCAACGAGCGGTGCTGGATGTGCTGAAGCATGGGTCTATCGCCAGCCAGGAGGACCTGCAAAGGCATCTGCGGCGGCGCGGATTCAAAGTGGGACAGGCGAC